>Ga0256404_1007458_pt1 | contig 17296 bp, 11 predicted proteins | sample RumenRJG_01DNA_FD_185990 | JGI IMG/M metagenome (GOLD analysis project Ga0256404, IMG submission 185990) | Bovine rumen microbial communities from Lethbridge, Alberta, Canada - RJG_01 | ecosystem: Host-associated > Mammals > Digestive system > Stomach > Rumen | place: Canada: Alberta | collected...
ATCTTTGCTGTAATCATTGGCAAGAGAATGCAACTTGTCTTCGTACATGGTCATCTTTTCAGAATCGTAAATATACGGATTGGGCATGATGGGAGAGAGAAGAACAATTTCCGTATCAGGAAGTTCGTCTTGAATATAAAGGATAATATTGAGCATTAAATCACCATAACCATTCGGCGTCTCACTGTTTCCAAGGTCATTCACCCCATAATGAATAAAGACAACATCTGGATTTTGGTCTTTGATTGCTTGTAACTTCGATGGATCCGAAGAAACATAGCCGGCCGTGGTTCCACCGACGGATTGATTCACCATTGTAACGTTGGAACCATACGCTTTTCCTAAAGCATCTGCCACTTGCGGAACCCATGGGCCCATAAATGGCTCGTGTTTCATTAATCCACTGCTGGAACAGCCTTCGGAAATGGAATCGCCAATCGTAACGATTTTCACATCTTGCTTGCCTTCCAACTTTTCTTTAAATTTGGGAAGCCGATCTAAGCAATATGTGGGGTAAGCGTTACGATTTAGCTCGTGAATGTCATAGGCATAGGTCACATGAATTTGATTGGAATAAAAGAACGGAGACTCGGTGTAGATTGTGACACCCGACCATAAAACATAATCTGTGGCCATGTTCGTAATTTGATCCACTTTGCGGTATGGTTCAGGAATGCCTTCACCTTTTAATTGCGACTCCGTCCAGAACGGAATCTCGGATCCTTTTTTCCAAAGAATCTTATTTCCACTCACTTCGTAGTCTTTTCCTTCGACATATTCTTTAGTCCAAGTGTAATCGTGAATGGAAATGACTCGTTGCGGCTGATAACGCAATTGACAAGAAATGGTACCATCTTCACCTTCTACCATCATGGCAGATTCGTTATAAATAACATTTCCCCAAAAGAATGGCTCACGCATTTGCTTTTCTTCAAATTGATAGGGGATCGAAGAAACGTCTTTCATAAAATTTGGAAATTGATTCATATCGATGTCATTAACAGAACTTGTAACAGATTCTTTGGATGCTTGCTGCGAAGAAGACGAATTATGGCCTTCTCCACAAGCAGAAACTCCTAAAACTAAAGGAAGAGAAGCTAGGCAATAAAGAAACTTTTTCTTGAATGAACTCATGACAACCTCCGAAGGCCGCACAGCATTATTTTTACAACTGAGTTTATTTTATCGATATGATTTAAGACAATCAACTTTGCACGAAACATTGTTCATAACATTGATTTTTAATCACTATCGAGCATTTAGACAAAAGGCGATGATTAAAATCTTTCATTTTTAGTTATTTTCAATCATAATTAATCATGTATAGAGGATTTGTTTATGCTAATTGACGAACGAAAAAATCAAATTTTGATGCTGGTAAAAGAAAAAAGATATGTCTCTGTAAATGATTTATGCAAGCTGGTGTACGCCTCTTCTGCCACCATTCGCCGTGATTTGGCGTTTCTATCTAATGCCGGTCTAATTCAACGAGTGAGAGGGGGAGCTTCTGTATTGGGCAATTCTACCGGTGAAACCGCAGCAATCGTACGAGCGCAGGCAAACATTTTTGAAAAGAAGCGGATTGCCAATGCTGCATTCCGTTTTCTCCATAACGGGCAGTCCTATTTTTTCGACGGCTCAACAACCGTCGGTGAGTTGGTCCCGTTACTCAGCAAACTGCAAGATATCACCGTTATTACGAATGGTTGTGAAAATGCGGTACGGTTGGCAGATATCGCTACCTGTCAGTCCTATATCGCTGGGGGAAAGATATCCTTAAAATCCGCCTCTTCCACTGGCTCAGATACTTTAAGCTCACTAGAAAACTTTTCATGCGATGCCACTTTCTTCTCCTGTCGCGGCTTTTCTTTGGCGGCTGGGCCAAGCGAGGGAACCATTGAACAACAGCGTGCAAAAGCAGCGATGCTTCGCCATAGTACGAAACACGTATTGCTTGTAGATCACACGAAATTTGATCAAACCTATGTGGGGTCCGTTTGTTCGTTGGCCGCCATCAATATTCTTATTACGGACGAAAAACCCCGGGAAGAATACACAAAGTTTTTCGAGCGAAATGGGATTCAGCTTATCGTTGCGGAGTGAAAGGCTCTATCACCGATAGCCAACCTTGTGGAAGTTTCATCGTGATCTTGCCTTTTTGATTCACAAAATCAATGGGTCCATCAGCAGTTGGAATCGACACGGAGAAATTTTGAGAGTCCAAAGGTTCTCTAGCGGTCAATATAACTTTCTTTTCCTTAGGGAGAATTCCAGCTAATCCGCAATACATCTGTAGCAGCATGACAATCACATACGAAGCAAAGCAATGAGTTAAAGAAGCATAGGTGCTATCAAATTCCCACAATGTTCCTGTCTTGTCCGCCATGAAATAGAAATAATAAATGATTTCTTCGGCGGCTTTCTCAAATGATCCCGATTTTAATAGCGTCAATAAACGTAGATAATCTCCGATAAAAACGTTAGAGGGGAACACATTCGGCAATACCTTTTTCGGATCGCGAGTCGGTCCTAATTCATCATAAAGTCTCTGATATAAAGCCGGATACATTTGCCGATTGGCGACACCAAAGTAGAAAAGATAATACTGGGTGGTTTCCGAAATGCGGCCAGACAACTCCAAAACCCCATTTCTTCGAATGCGATTGTCGTTAAAGAATGTTCCGTCATAGGCCTGTTCGCGGATTGTGGCGCGCATTTTTTGAGCCCGTTTTTCTAAATCGTCACGATGGTACATTCTACCTAGCGCGTCCAAAGCCGCAGCATAGAGGGCATTCGTAGGATAATTCACCCCCGAAACGGACTCCGCATCGGAAGCATGGCTCCACTCGACCAAAATCGTCCCTTGCAGGTTTTCTAGCAAGCCGTCCTCGTTAAGAAATTGATCGCACCATGCTACGAAACCGAAAAGTTGCTTCTTTACTTCGCCTAAAAGGTCGGGATCTTCATAGCGTGCTAGGTAACGTTCAATTTCCAGAATATAAAACATGCCCCAGTTCGGAATAAATCCGCGATCACCAAAATCGCAAGGATAACACATTGGAATCATGCCGCTCGGCTGATCGCCCTGGTTCACATAGTGCGCATAATTCCACAAAAAGGCATGCTCCACTAAATGGTTGCCCGTTAAATAGCCCTCAACAATTCCTGAGAAATAGGTATCGCAAAGCCATCCAGCTCGTTCTCGGCTAGGGCAGTCCATTAAAATATCCACGGTATTTTGCGCAAATGTGTTAACGGCAGCATCCGCGATTTTTTGAACTTTTGGATTATCAAATTGGCAATGAAACCGAGAAACATCAGGGTTTTCAAAAGGAATTAAGCCAACGGAGAGAAGATCAACGGATCCACCGCGACAAAGAACACGAATATATTTGGCAGTGTAGGGTTCACGACAACAAAGCGAATATTCGCCTTCCTCCAATTCATAAGAAACAATATTGTGCGTGGTATTCCGATAGAAAGTGACGCCAATGAGGTCTTCGCCAGGATTACGTGTGTCGATTTCGTCAAACACTAAATAAATGGTGGCCTTGTGACGAACGCGAAGCTTGCAAGTAAGGAAGCCAGTTTTGCTAATAGGATAACCATAAGTAGCAAATTCATCCGTTCCCAGTAAGCTTTTAGTTTGGCCTTTCCAATAGCGAAGACGCGATACATATCCGTTAGGATCAACTTCCCACTCCTTTTGCTCAAACATTCTAAGGTAAGGAGAATGCATGTAGCGATCATCGTAAGCCTTTAGGCTGCCGTCGTAAGAATAAATGCCAGCCTCTAAAAGTTGGAAACTGCATCGTTTAGAAAAATCACTCAAATGCGTTTCGCGGTCAATCAGTTTTCCTTCCGTAACAACATCAGCTTGTTCTTTTGAGAGAGGAATCGCCATTCCTGGTGTTTTTAGAGCAAGGCTTAAAGAAGAGTTGAGACGATACGATTCTGAGAATTCGCGCTGATAAGAGAAGCGAACAACTTTCTGGAGACGGCTCGTATCATGATAACAAGTAAAGTCACGGGTAGTGGCCTCAATCGTCCCGTCTTCTTTTTCCAAAATTCCATAAAAGAAAGAAGCTGCACGTGGGCGTGTGTAAGAAATGCAATTGTAATGAGCAAGAATTACGACCAAGCGATTGTGCGCCTCTAGCGAAGACAACAAAAGTTTATCTACACGATATTCGTGAATCGCACTCCGGGCGGGACCATAATGGATCATTTCGCCATTTAAATAAACACAATAATCATCGTTGCCGGACAAAATGAAATTACGCGGTTCGCCTCCGTCAAAATCTAAAACAAACCAAAAACTAACGTTCATCTCATCCTTGTATTTCTGAGGAAACATCTGATCAGCAAGATTTGATTTCATAAATTCATCAAAAGCATTTTTACAAAATTGTGACAAATTTTGCTTAAATGTAGACTGCTTTTGCTCCTATTAGATGTTGCTATGATAGCAAAGAGCGAATTTGATATGAATGTTTGAGCGAACGATAGAATTTTGAGCATTTTTCTGCTCAAAAAGATTCAATCACTAAAGAATTATTTCGTTTTAATCAATACTAATCACGCTCGTGAGCAATTTTGCTAATATTCGTCTTTTTAATCACGCTCGTGAGCAAAAGATATTTAATTTATCAATTAATTTTCTGTAAAAAGGCTTCTTTTATCGGTCATTATTTTCAAAATTTCTTTCGCAATGAAAAAATCGTTAGGCTAAAGGTGCTGTAATCCGCTTGTGAACAATTGAACTTATGCCGCGTTCTTATCTTTTTTCTTTAAATATTCTTTCAATTTAAATGCACAAAAATAAGGGAAGGTGGAAATATCGTTGGCACATCCTACATTGAAATTGCCAAATTTTATGCCCCATGAAATGTCGTGATAATTCTTGTTTTTGATTAATGACGACAAAGACTTAGATTGCGCGCCATTGGACTTTACTTCCACCGGAATTAAGTTACTTTGTGTCCCGACAAAAAAGTCTTCTTCTAAACTAGAGTTCTCTTTTTTGTAGTAATAAAGGCCAAGTCCCTGTTTGAGGAAGGCTTCCGCAGCAAAATTCTCATATAACGCGCCTTTATATACCCCTAAATTGCGGTTGGTGCGTAAGTCTTCTTGCGCTTCCTCGTCTAACGCAGATACCAATAACCCCGTGTCTGGATAATATAGTTTATATTTGCTGATATCGATATTTCCTGTTAACGGAAGCTCAGGGAACTGCAAACAGTAACTTTTCATGATAACGCCGGCATCGGACAACCAATCAATGCAGCTAGAATATTCTCGGGATCTGGCGTTCTTCTCCACTTTGTTGAGCTGAAATTTTTTGTTTTCTTTGGCAAGCTGTGCGGGAACGCTCCGATAAACGCTGATAATTTTTGCTTGATCCAGCCCTTCTGCATATTTTCTAACATCTTCTTCGTAATCGAGTCGAATTTGTTTTTGCACATCGAGCGTTCCAGCAAACGTGCCCGTTTGGAGATATTGTTTCACGACGGCAGGCATCCCTCCCAATACACAGTAATCTAAGAATAAGCGCTTAAAGACCATCATCTCATTATCGTTAAAAGGCTGATTTTTAAGCATGTGTTCTAAGATGGTGTCCACCTGATCTTGATGGTAACCTTTCGCCCAAAGGAATTCTTCGAAGTCCATTGAAAACATTTCATAGTCGGTTTTATAACCAACGCTATTGCTATGTATTTTTCGATCATTGATGCCTAACATAGAACTACTACAAATAACGTCATATCGGCCATCTAGTTGAAATGATTTCAATGTTGTTGCAACATCAGGATTTTCTTGCATTTCATCAAAGACGATGACCGTTTTGCCCGGAATAAATTTCAGCGAGGGTTCAACGAAAGAAATATTTCTCAGAACGCTGTCAATGTCATATCCGTCGGCCAAAATGCCCATGTACTTCTTTTCTAAGGCAAAATTGATATAGACAACGCTCTCATAATTTTCTTTTGCAAAATGAAGAATGGACTCCGTTTTACCAATTTGCCTAGCGCCTTTGACAATAAGGGGCATGTGATCGGGTGTTTCTTTCCAATGATTCAGGTATTCATCGATCTTTCTCGGATAATACATGTGCTAACCTCTGACTCATTTTATCACAAAATAATAGCCACTTTTAGAAGTTTTCACACATTTTATGAGCCATTTTTATTCAATTTCTCACATTTCATGATTTTTTTAAAGCTCCTGCCAGCAGTCAAAATCAACATAACAAACCAAAATTTGGCACCAATCAACGTAGAAGCGCGGGATCAAGGAATACATCACTCGTTAGTGAAAACAATCGATATAGGAAGGAGGTCTTTCCCCTACATCTAAGGCTCGTGAACAATGCAAAAAACCTACCTAAAAAGTTTAGAAATTACCTAGAAACACCTAGAAATTAATATAAGATATAAAAATTAAATTAAGTATTTATCGATATTTTTACCTAGAAATACCTAGAAATTTTATTTTTTAATGCTTACAATGATAAAGAGGTAATTCACCATGATGATTAATGAATTAATTCCAAACCTTAACGTGGAAAACTATGTGAACGAATTCAAGGCAAGGTTGTTAACTGGTCTTGATAAAAATCGTGACGACAACGAATTAAAGTGGCTCAAGGAAATCGTCGCTTTTAGCAACACACAGGGTGGGAGCCTATATGTAGGAGTAAATGATGCCTCACACGAAATTGAGCCGTTAAGTCATGAGGAGTTAGACAAAACGGTCCAGTTGCTCTATCAGAAAGTCGAAGAAAGAATCGAGCCAGACATCGATATTAAGGTCACAGAAATTCCCCTTGGTAAAGAGAGACCCGATCAATACGTCCTCCGGATTGATGTTCCAAAAAGCAGCGTCACCCCTGTTTACGTTCACGTCAATGGAGTGCCGGCTTGCTACGTTCGCCAATTCGGGCGCGCAAAGATTGCGTCCCCCGAGCAAATTGCTTCTTTGGTCGTTGCCTCAACCCACGCCGCCTATGATGCGCTTCCGACAAACGTGCCCTATCAAGAATCAAAGTTTACGAAATTAAAACAAAGATTTTTAAAATCCAATCCAGGAAAAACGTTTGACATCAAACTTTTAGAATCCATTGGATTTGTTGACGATAAAGGGAATCTTTCGCGTGGCGCACTCCTTTTTTCGGACAATTGCGTAGACCCGCTTACATTAGCAAAGTGCACACAATTCCCTACGTTTGATAAAGGCGGAAATGTGGTAACTGCTTCCGAATCATATCAAGGATGTTTGCTCGACGTGATCGATAAAGTGGTTGATTTTATTCAAAACCACTCCACCACCGGCTATCAAAAAACGGCTACTTCTCGAATCGACTTATCTTCTTTCCCCGCACGCGCCGTTTTTGAAGGAACGATAAACGCTTTCGCCCATCGAAACTATTTCATCTTTGGCAGCGAAATCCAATTCGACATTTTCCCGGATCGATTAGAAATCACTTCTCCCGGTTCGCTTCTTGGGGGCAAGAATCTAGAAAAGGAAAAAAACATTGGCTCGATTCTTCCCAAACGAAGAAACGAAGTCATTTGCCGTGTCTTTGAGTTAGTTCACATGATGGAGGCCAAAGGAACTGGATTCGATAAAATCGCAGAGTCTTATGAATTGAGTGATGAAAATCACAAACCTTTCGTCACCTGCAACGATGACTTCTTTACCTTGACCCTTCCCGATCTCACCTTTAAGGGTGGAGTCATTGGAGATGATAACCCATATCCCGAAATTCACCTACGACAAAACATCGTTTCTGACTATGACGAAAAGATTCTTTCTTGCTGTTATGCAAAAAGGAGAAGTCTTCGCGAAATCGCCTCCTATTTAGGGGTCTCCTCTTCCACGCATTTAAGAAACGATATTCTAGGAAAGCTAGTGGAAAAAGGTTATTTGTTTATGAAGCAATACGGCCCTGCTTTCTATTACTTCACCAATCGAGAAAAACTCAATCAAGAACATGCTATTAGATAACATTCCTTTTGGCCTAGAAATCTTAGAAATAATCTAGAAACGCCTAGAAATTAATTTTAATGAGTATAACAAAATAAAGCTTTTATCGATATTTTTACCTAGAAACATCTAGAAATTGCAGTTTTTTATTTACGTCCTTGTGTGTTAAAAGCTTCTTCTTATCCGTTGGTCATCTTTGTAAGGGACTTCTTTTAACCATCATACGGCAATCTTGTTCTTCGATTTTTAAATGTCGCGCTAGAAAACGCCATCGTCAAGAGATTCAACAAATTACAAAGACAACCCGGTTATTTTTTGTTTTTAAAGAAGGCTAAAACTAAAAAGTGCTGAGCCACGAAAGGCAAAAAATTAATTTCGTGGCTGTGAAAATGATGATTTGAGAGCCACGAACGCTAAAAAATTCATTTCGTGGCTCCGAAAATTCAAACTTTCGAGCCACGAAAGGCAAAAAATCCGTTTCGCGGCTCTGGGTATATGATAAAATGAATGCAGTAAAGGGGGAACGACAATGGCAATGATCATCGGAAGAGAAAAAGAACGAGCGGAATTATTGCGGCTTTACGAAGAAAAAAAGCCTGAATTTGTTGCGGTTTTCGGAAGAAGAAGGGTAGGCAAAACTTATCTTATCGACCAAACTTTCGGCGATAAAATTGTCTTTCGACACGCCGGTCTGTCTCCCGTAGAACTCCAAAAACTTCCTGCAAAAAGGAGAGTAGAGCAGCAACTTTTAGCTTTTCAGATTTCGTTAATCAACCAAGGATACGAGGATGCACCGCTGCCAAAAGATTGGATGCACGCGTTTTTACTACTAGAAAAGTTTTTAGAGAAAATTGACAACGATAAACGATTGCTCATCTTTTTGGACGAACTTCCGTGGTTAGATACGGATGGCTCTCTTTTTATCACTGCGCTGGAATTCTTTTGGAACAGCTGGGCTTGCCATCAAGATCGTCTAATGCTAATAGTGGCAGGAAGTGCGACTTCTTGGATGGAGAACGAACTGATTCATAATAAGGGGGGATTATACGGGCGCGTTACCTATCAAATCCGTTTAAAGCCTTTTACCCTCCACGAATGTGAAGAATATTACCAATACCGCAAAATAGAAATGTCGCGCTACGATGCAACCGTCTGCTACACGACTTTAGGCGGCATTCCGTATTATCTAAATTATTTAAACCCTGCCTTGAGCCTGCCGCAAAACATCGATAAGATTTTTTTCGCCGATACAGCTCCTCTCAAAGGCGAGTTCGATCTTCTCTTTTCGTCTATATTCACGAATCCAGAAAGAATGAAGAGCATCGTCACCGCATTAAATCAAAAATCGGTCGGCCTTACCCGAATGGAATTGGCGGCAAAGCTTCATCTTTCTTCAGGCGGAAGCTTAAGCAAAGATTTACTTTCATTATTAGAAAGCGGCTTTGTTATGAAATACGTCCCATTTTTAGGGAATAAGAGACAAGAATATTACAAATTAATTGATCCATTTTGCCTATTTTGGCTGAGATTCTTAGCGGATAAGCGAAGCGGGGAAGGAAATTTCTTTGCCACTCATTTTGACAGTCCCGCTTTTTCCGCATGGCGCGGACTAGCATTTGAAAATATCTGTTTTTACCATATCCCCCAAATCAAAAATACCTTATCCATTGGCGGGGTGAGTTTGCAAGCCTCTCCTTATTTCCAAAAAGGGGATGGCAAGAATCAAGGGTTACAAATAGACTTGGTTTTAGATCGAAATGATAATGTCATCAATCTCTGTGAAGCAAAATTTACCTCCTTGCCGTTTGAAATTGATAAAGACTATCACTCGTCCCTTGTCTCACGAAAAGAGGCAATCCAAGCAAACGTCTCTCCCAAAAAAAGCGTCTCCAACGTGTTGATTACTACCTTTGGGCTAAAAAAGAATATCTACTCCAGCGATTTCACCAATGTCATCACGTTGGACGACCTGTTTTCCAAATCATGAGTGCTTCTTACTCTCCTGGCCTCACTTGTTTCTCAACATCTAAAATCAAAAATCGCCACATTTTTGTAAAATAACACACCCTACTTATTTTAAATTTTTGTGTAATACACATTTTTTGAAAATAGGATGGGTATGTCGATAATTGTTTTTTGCCCGTTTTCTTATGGGCAAAAAGAAAAGGACCACGGATTTTCGCCATGGTCCCATCCGCTTTTCTTTTTATGCCGCCGTGATGGTGAAGTTTGTCACAGCAATTTCACCGACCCAGTGATAAAGCTTAAAGGTAACAACACCATTAGTAGTTGAGGCAATCGCCCGTTGGATCTTCGTATGATGCCATTCCGCATCGTTTTGGAAGAATCCTTCGACGGTGTAGCCATTCTCTCCCGCCCGGTAATTGGCTTGATCCAGGTTAATGCCGTTTGGCCACTCCGTGCCAACCGCAGTCGCCTTAGCGGCATATTGCGCCACATAGGTGCCGTCGTTTTCGCGTCCATCTACGCCAGAAGCGCCTTTCTTAGCCGCTTCCACAATAGCTGGGGTGGTAACATTTAAATTGGTGAGGACATAATCGAACTCTACTGTCATCGTTCCAGTGATGGTGGCGTCAAATGTCTTAGCAAAACGGAATTCCGAGTAACCATTGTTATTGTAGGAGCCGCTTCCTGGGGCATAGGTGTTCTTGTTGCCGTCCGTCTTGGACCAATAAGTGCTGGCAGAATTGGTTTGCGAGAAATAAATCGCGTTGACTCGTTTCCCATCTTTTACGATGCTCATATAAGACGGATCCCCACCGCGCTTATCAGAGTCAGAGCATTGATCCACGCGAGATAACTTCGAAGTATCGAAACTGACGCCGTCACCATAGACGCCAGTGGTCTCCGTGGTATCTTGCATCGTATCAAGCGGCATTTTATCCGTGCCATTGTCAGAAGACGAACTGCTGCTGATAGAAGAACTGCTTTCGGTCTGTTTGCTGCTACTGGATGAAGAACTACTGACGCTACTCGTAGAAGATGCATTGGCGTAAGAGGACGCTTGCTTGTTTGAAGAAGAAGCTTGCTCTGGGTTACCACACGCCGTTAATAACGCTCCAGCGAGGACGAAAATTGCAAAATGATTTAATTTCTGTTTCATAGAATCTCCTTATGATGACCATTTGGTCTGTTCTTAAGTATTCATAGGATGCGCGTTTTCAATTGTCAAGATAGGAAGGGGCACCATGTCTTCTTGCAATTCATTTTTTAATACTCACATCGAAACGCATCCTCACTCTGCTATTTGTGGATTGCACAGATGAAGTTATGTCTCTATTGCAATGCCAACCTTCCTTGTAAAAACACGCCAGCCTTCCGGCTAAGATGAAGAGAAGATGGTGCAAGAGAAGCGACCGCTTCTTTTCACGAAGGACTCCTTCAAGAAAATTCTAATCACCAAGATTTCCGGCACCGGCCTCTATGACAAAGACGGAATACTTCATCTCAATTTATTCCATTTCCTCAAAGACCCGGATTCATTAGACCTTTAATTTATCTATTTCACAAAACTGTGGAAATACACATTTTTAGAAAATAAGAATTGGTTGATGTCCCCTTATAACGACTTATTTGCCCTGAATATAAGCTTGGGCGATCTCTACGGCATTGGTGGCAGCACCTTTGCGGATTTGGTCACCACAGCAGAAAAGGCTGATGCCGTGTTCTGGATTGATCAAATCTTTCCGAATCCTGCCGACATAAACCATATCCTGGTCCGAAGTAAGTAATGGCATCGGATAAATGCCATTTTCGGCATCATCATATAAACGGCATCCTGCTTCGTGACGGATGGCTTCTTTTACCGCCTCAACCTCAAGATGATCTTCCGTCACCACGGTTACGGCAATAGAGTGAGAACGCGCCACCGGCACACGAACGCAGGTGCAGGTCACGAAAAGATTCGGAAGATGAAGGATTTTTCTACCTTCGTTTTGCATCTTCATTTCTTCTTTGGTATAGCCATTTGGCAGGACGTTCCCGATACACGGAATCACATTGCCGGCGATTTGATAAGGGAATGTTTGTGGTTTTGCCTGGTTACAATCCGTCGGAATCTGCTGCGTTTGATGATATTGAGAAACCAAATCATCCATTTCTTCGAATAATTCTAACGGACCTTGGATACCGGCACCGCTGGTGGCCTGATAGGTTGCGGCGTTTATGCTGACAATTTTAGAAAGACGCGCAATGCCCTTGATGGCCATTAAAGTAATGATGGTTGAACAATTCGGATTGGCGATGACGCCGTGGTTCAAGAAGATATCTTCCCGATTGATTTCAGGAACGACTAAAGGGACATCTTCCTCCATACGAAAGGCAGAGGAATTATCAATAAACAAGGCTCCCGCTTTGACAATATCGTCTTTGAAAGCCAACGCGACGGGGTTGGCTGCTGCTCCTAAAACAAGATCTAAACCACGAAACGAATCATGTGTCGCTTCTTCAAACGTATAGGTTTTTCCTTCGTAATCCATCTTTTGCCCTGCGGACTTCTTACTCGAAAGAGGCCGAAGTTCACTGATGGGAAAGTGGCGTTCTGCCAAGACTTTGAGCATTTCTCTGCCGACCGCGCCCGAAGCGCCAAGGATACCAACACGATAGGTTTTCATACTGCGTCCCCTTTATGATTACGCATTATAGCGCGAACACATGAAAAAACGCGGAATTTCTTTGACAAAAAGATAGGTTTCGTTGTATTTTTTCCCTGGTCAAAGAATCCGCAAGGCTTCTTTGGCAAAACGGATTACTCATCAGAGTGAAAAAGTGGCGACCGATCCATCGCCATTGTGACGGAAGTCACATTATTGATGGAAGTGCTTCTGCGCTTCAAATTTTGTAAGTTGGTTACTGTTAACAACCATTAAATGCACCGCTGCGTGCAACTTGTGAAACGATCAATAAGAGTAGTAAAAGTAATTTACTATATAGACTCTGATCCGAAATCCCTTTTCTGGAATTGAACGTACGCATAGTTGCCGCAGGACAACTATGTTTTTATTTCAAGCCCTTGATGGAGAAAGGAGATTTCAAGATGGCAAGAGTAATCGTCATTGGATGTGGCGGGGTGGCAACTGTTGGTATCAGCAAGTGCTGCCAGGTTCCCGAGGTCTTCACCGACCTTTGTATTGCGTCAAGAACAAAGGAGAAATGCGATGCGTTGGCGGCAAAACTCGCCCCGACGACAAAAACGCGAATCACCACGACAAAGGTGGATGCGGGAAATCTCGATGAAATGATTGCCCTTCTCCAATCCTATAAGCCAGACATGGTGCTTCATCTTGGTCTTCCTTACCATAACTTGGTCATCATGGAAGCCTGTGTCCGTTGCAAGGTGAACTACCTTGATACGGCGGCCTATGAACCCGAAGACGTCAACGATCCCGAATTCCGGAAATATTACGATAAACGCTGCCAAGAAAAGGGCTTCTATGCTTATTTTGACTATCCCTTCCAATGGGCTTATCGCAAAAAATTTGAAGAAGCTGGCGTGACGGCGGTGTTAGGATGTGGTTTTGATCCTGGCGTTACCCAAGCTTATGTGGCCTACGCGAAAAAGCATTATTTCGATACCATCGATACGTTAGATATCCTCGATTGCAATGGCGGTGATCACGGTTATAAGTTCGCGACGAACTTCAATCCCGAAATTAATCTCCGCGAAGTCTCTTCTCCCGCTGCCTATTGGGAAGATCATAAATGGCACCGCGTCGAAGCGATGACCGTCAAAAAGGAATACAACTTTGACGGCGTTGGCGAAAAAGACATGTATTTGCTTCACCACGAAGAGATTGAATCGCTTGGCCTCAACTATCCGGAAATCAAACGCATCCGTTTCTTTATGACATTCGGCCAATCCTATTTGGAACACATGCGTTGCCTTGAAGATGTCGGCATGTTATCCACCAAAGCCATCAATTATCACGGCATGGAGATTGTTCCGATTCAATTCTTGAAAGCCTTATTGCCAGATCCAGCTACCTTAGGTGCACGCACCAAAGGCAAGACCAATATCGGCTGCATCTTTACTGGCAAGAAAGATGGCAAAGAAGTCCATTACTATATTTATAATGTCTGCGATCACCAGGAATCCTATCGCGAAGTCGGTTCTCAAGCCATTTCTTATACCACCGGCACGCCTGCCATGTGCGGTGCCATGATGGTGTTGACCGGAAAATGGAACAAACCCGGGGTCTATAACGTCGAAGAATTTGATCCCGATCCTTTCATCGATGCCATGAATTGCCATGGTTTGCCAATCCGGGAAAACTTTAACCCCGTCCTGGTAGACTGAAATGACAAGACACAAAGATACGAGAGCGCCATTTCGGCAGCTTGCCAATCTTGACCCCTACTCCCTTTTTGCCCCCATCAAAACGCCGAGCTTTGTCTTAGACGAAGCGGGGCTCATTGATGATGGGGAAATCCTCAAAAAAGTCCAAGAAGATACCGGATGTCGGATTCTTTTGGCCCAAAAAGCGTTTTCTAATTTCAACCTTTATCCTTTATTAGAACGTTACGTGGCTGGCACAGAAGCTTCTGGGCTTTATGAAGCAAGGCTTGGGAAAGAAGAAATGCCTGGCAAAGAAGTCCACGTCTTTTGTGGCGCCTATCGGGAAGAAGAATTCCCTGAAATCCTCGAATACGCCGACCACATCGTTTTTAATTCCGTTCATCAACTCCGAAAATATGGCCCATTCGCAAAAGCAAAGGGGAAATCAGTTGGATTAAGAATCAACCCCGAATGTTCGACGCAGGTGGGGCATGATATCTATAATCCCTGTGCGCCCGGAAGTCGGCTTGGTGTAACGCTTTCGAACTTCGAAAAAGAAATGGATGCCGAAACGTTATCGTTACTAGATGGCATTCATTTCCATACGCTTTGCCAACAAAACTCCCCTGATTTAGTAACCACCTGGAATGCGGTAGAACGAAAATTCGGGAAATACCTGCCCGGTTTAAAATGGATTAACTTCGGAGGAGGACATCACATTACCCGCGATGATTATGACATTCCTCTCCTAGAACAATGTATCCGCCACGTGATGGAGACCTATCACGTCATGGTCTATTTGGAGCCAGGAGAAGCCGTTGTTCTAAATGCCGGTTACTTGGTGACAAAGGTTTTAGATACCTTTGACAACGGTCCTTATCATATTGCCATCTTAGATACTTCGGCGGCTTGCCATATGCCTGACGTTATAGAAATGCCCTACCTTCCCCCACTTTACGATACGGATTTAGAAGGATACAACTGCCACATTCGTCTCGGCAGTCAAACCTGTCTCAGTGGCGACGTCATCGGCGATTATCGTTTTGCCGGTCCCTTAAAAGAAAACGACTTACTCATCTTCGGCGATATGGCCTTATACACCACTTGCAAGACCAATACCTTTAACGGTATGCCTTTGCCCGATATCTTGTTGCTTCACCAAGATCGTAGCATCGAAAAGCTCGCTTCTTTTGGCTACGAAGACTTCAAGTATCGGTTAGGAAGAACGAAACGATAAGTTCTGATCAGAAGACAAGAAGGATAAACAATGTACAAAGTCTGTAAATTTGGTGGATCCTCTTTGGCCACCGCAGAAGAATGGAAAAAAGTGAAGGACATCGTCGACCACGATGATGACCTTCATATTGTGGTCGTCTCTGCCATTGGGAAGGCCGATAAGAAAGACAACAAAGTCACCGACCTGCTTTATCTCATTTATCAGCACCATAAATATCACGTGGACTATATGCCGTTATTTGAGCAAGTAGAGGCAAAATACCTTGCCATCAAAAAAGAATTACAAATCAACGTCGACATCGAATCGGAATTTGAAGATGTCAAAGAACGACTGGATCAAGACACCATCTCCGAAGACGAACTAGTCTCGCGCGGAGAGTATTTCTCAGCGAAGTTAATGGCGGCCTATTTAGGCTTTGATTTCGTGGATTCCATGGAGCTCATTAACTTTGACTACAACGGCAAGATTGTGGAACCAGAAACGGTGGAATGCATCGAAAGAGCAGTCTCTGTCCATGATTACATGGTGGTTCCTGGCTTTTATGGCTCCTACCCGAACTATAAGATCTGTCTCTTTAGCCGCGGTGGCAGCGATGTCACGGGTTCCTACATGGCAAAAGGCGCCCATGCAGATCTCTACGAGAACTTCACGGACGTTTCCGGCTTCTATATGGCGGATCCTAAAATCGTTGAGAATCCTAGGCACATCTCTCAAATTTCATATGATGAGTTACGGGAACTTTCCTATATGGGCGCCTCGGTTTTACACGAAGAGACGATTCTTCCTTTAATGGACGAAGACATCCCGATTCTAGTGCTGAACACCAATTGTCCAGAACAACCAGGAACCTGGGTGAAGAAAGCCGTACAAGGAAGAAAGCACCTCATTACCGGCATCTCCGGAAAGAAAGGATTCCTTGCCATTACCTTCTTCAAAGAAAGGTCCATTGACAAGCTCTCCTTGATGATGAAGGTCTTAAGCGTCTTCCGCGCCTACCATGTGCCCGTGGAAAACATCCCCACTTCCATCGACTCCTTCTGCGTGGTTGTCGAAAAGAACGCCATCGAAGAGAAATACTACGACATGATTGCGGATCTGAAGCAGATTAACGGCATTGCCGGCATCGAAGAAGATGAAGATATTGCCTTACTTGCCGTAGTCGGCGGCAACATGGTTAAGAAAGCGGGATCTTTAGGAAGAATCATGTCTGTCTTTGGTGACAACAACATCAACATCAAACTCATTGATTGGGGTTTAGAAGAATATAACATCCTCCTTGGTGTCTCCAATGCCGACTTTGAAAAGTCCATCAAGACGTTATACGCCCGCTTTGCCCATGAAAAGATCAATAACGCCTAGTTCTTCTTCGTTACGAACTCACGTTTTTAAATTAAAACTCTTATTTGCACGTGAGGGATAAATAATTCAGGATTTATCGGAATCTTTCGCCTTTCCCCAACTCCGATAGCGCAGAATTTTGCGCTTTTTCACCGCGAGTTCGATGAAGGCCTGCGCCTTTTGGAAGGGATCCCCGGGCGTGTTCCAATAAAAGTAGAATAGATTCAGCCAATCCTGCAATTCCTCCCGCGAGAATCCGCGGTGCGATCCCACGAACCCGGAAAGGTATCGGTGGATTTCGTTCACGGGCTCCATCGGGTTTCCGGAATCGGCGAGGCCCTTGGTTTCGTCGGTGCCGTGGACTTCGCTCGAAAGCCCCATCGCCCCGATCAGGGCGTTGTGGGATTTGTCGCCGTCGTGGATTATCTTCGATCCTTTGG
>Ga0256404_1007460_pt1 | contig 17292 bp, 17 predicted proteins | sample RumenRJG_01DNA_FD_185990 | JGI IMG/M metagenome (GOLD analysis project Ga0256404, IMG submission 185990) | Bovine rumen microbial communities from Lethbridge, Alberta, Canada - RJG_01 | ecosystem: Host-associated > Mammals > Digestive system > Stomach > Rumen | place: Canada: Alberta | collected...
CCTCTTAAACGACTATCTCTTTCACGGGAACTTCCCGGAAGCCGTCCACTATCTGGTCCCGCTCATTTCCTTCATGTGCGGGGTTGCCGCTGCAGAAGTTCTCCGCATCCGCTTTCAGTCGGCCCGCCGCCTGCACTGGCGGCAGATGATTCTCCTGATTGAAATCGGGCTCCTGCTCTTCGTCGGCTTTCTCCCCGGTTCTTTTCGCCTGTCCGCCAATGCCCTCGTGTCCTTTGCCTGTGCCATGCAGGTCCAGGCCTTCCGCAAGGTTTCAGGCTACGCCTTCGCCTCCACCATGTGCATCGGCAACATGCGAAGCGGGGTAGACGCTCTCTGTGCCTTCTTCCATACAAAAAACCGGACGGCCCTCTTCAAGGCCCTTCACTACTTCGGCATCATTCTCCTCTTCGGAGCCGGCGCCGGCCTGGGCAGCCTTCTCATCAGTTCCCTCGGTCTGCGCACGATCTTCGTTTCCGCCGGCCTTCTCTTTGTAAGCTTCTCACTCATGTTTATCAGGGCAGAAGTCGAGGAACACCCGGAAATACAGGTGGAAGAGGCAGCAATACGTGCTGACTTCAAGGATATCCGAAGGGAATTTTCAGGAATCGGACAGGCGCTGAAAGAAAGACAATGAAGATTTGAACGCAAGAAGTATTCGTTTTACATTATTTATAAAGGGAGAATATATGGATCCGATTATCACGAGTCTTCTCGAAACCGACCTCTACAAGTTCAGCATGGGGCAGGCCATCTACCACCTCTTTCCCTCCTATACGACGACCTGGACTTTCAGGTGCCGGAACAAGGACGTTCACTTCACCCCGGAAATGGTGGCGGAGATCAAACGGCAGATCCGGCTCTACTGCAGCCTGCGCTTCACGGAGGACGAGCTTTCCTACCTCTCAGGAATTACCTGGCTGCAGCCCTCCTATGTGGATTTTCTTCGCCTGTGGCGGCCGAATTATTCGGACTTTGCGATTTCAGAGGATGCGGACTGCGGTCTTTCCATCGAGACGAAAGGCACCTGGCTCAACACCTCCATGTATGAGATTCCGACTCTGGCCATCGTAAATGAAGTCTACTTCCGCATGCACTACGATTACGACGATCTGCTGAAAAGTTTCCGACGAAAACTGAAAGAAAAGAAGGAACTTCTGCAGACGGACGTCCTGACGATTGGAAACTTTTCGGAATTCGGTCTAAGGCGGCGGCTGTCTGCAGAAGCCCAGGACCTGGCTGTGAGAGAGCTTTCCGAATTGAACGGGAAGAAGCTGGAAACCGAATCCGTCTGCGTTGGCACCTCCAATGTCTATCTGGCAAAGAAGTACCACCTGACCCCGGTCGGGACCATGGCCCACGAATGGATCATGTGCGTCGGCCAGGGCAACCACAAGCACAATCCGGCCTACTCCAACTGGTATGCCCTCGACGCCTGGGTTCGCGAATACGGAGTCTTAAACGGCATTGCCCTGACAGACACCCTGTCCACCGACTGCTTCCTCCGGGACTTCCAGCTCACCTATGCCACCCTCTTCTCCGGCGTCCGCCAGGATTCGGGTGACCCGATCGAATGGGGGAAAAAAATACTTGCCCACTACCGTTCCCTTGGAATCGACCCGAAACAGAAGACCCTGCTCTTTTCAGACAATCTAGATTTCAAACGGGCGGACCGAATCTACCGGACTTTCAAGGACGAAGCAAAGGTCGCTTTCGGCATCGGAACTTATATCGCAAACGACACCGATGCGGAACCCTTAAATATCGTTATGAAGGTCACGGACTGCAACGGCCAGGATGTGGCCAAGCTCTCTGATACCGACGGCAAGGGAATGTGCAAAAACCCGGACTATGTCCATTATCTGAAACGCTGCATTGACTGGCGGATGACGCACGGGGAATCATAAGCATACCAGTCCTTTCAAAAAACGCGGCAGAAAGGAGAACCCATGGCAGATTATATCTATTACCGCAGTCAGCTCCAGTCTTCACAACTGGAAAGAAATAATGTCGACCGCCTTTTGCTTCAAAGTTTTCGGAAACTGGCTGCAGAAAAACCGGTAGGGAAGATTACAATACGTGAAATCACCGACCGGGCCGGTGTCATCCGCCCGACCTTCTACAATCATTTTCAGGACAAGTACGAACTGCTCGAATGGATTGTAAAAACGGACATTACAAATGTCGTCAGAAACGGAATCGGTCGGCGGAATGTCCGCAAGGGAGTGATCCGGGTCCTTCAGAATATGATCCGGGAAAAAGAGTTCTACATGAGCGTTTCCCGGACAACCGGTCAGAATTCTTTTCAGGAGATTCTCTTTTCTGCGATAAAGAAACTTATCCTGATCTATGAACGGACAAACAATGTAGGAACCAGCGATTCCCTTCCCTGGCTGACACCTGACAGGGCCGCATCCTGCCGCAGCACGGCCCTTTGCTTCCTGCTGATGGAATGGATCAAAGAAGGCATGCCGCTTTCCCCCGAGGAAATGGCGGATGTTCTGCTTTCTATTGCTGCAAAATAAAAATGCGGGGAATATCCCCGCAGCACATCCGTAAATTAAACGGCTTTAATACAATCTTCTCCTAATGACATCTCCAGCTTCGCTGCCACCTGCGGATCCTTTACCCGGATGAGATTGTCCCAGGCATCCGCCTTGCCGAACAGGTTCATTCCACCATACCAGACCAGGTCACCGTCGATGACAGAATAATAATCTTCCAATGATTCCTTCACACGAACGACAATCCCGGCCTCCCAAATGTCGTAGCCGCGTTCAATATTCCGTTATCATAATGTAAAAGCGACTGGGCAGCGAGTTCCTGCTCAGGTCTCATCTCTCCATTAAACCGCACACGGAGTGGCTTCCCGGCCTGTCCCATATTTCCGGACAGGCAAGGCATCAATCGGTCCCGAAAAAAAAGAGGAAAGATTTGAGCTCCCCGCCCAGATCTTTCTTCTTTCCACCAAATGGTCTATTCCGTTCTTAATCAGAACCAAGTCTCATTTACAGCCTCACCCGAGATTACAGTCTCAAAAAGATCTATTTTCCCTTGGCAGAAGGATTGCCATCGTTTTTACTTGATATCACATTTTGTGATATCAGAGATTGCCATATACTTTCTAGCTCTGTTCTCGCCAATAGGCACAACACTACCATCAGCAATCAATTCTTTCAACAAATCCAAAGTTCTTGATCGTCCAAGTTCTACATATTCAGAAATATCTGCAGCCTTTTGATCACCATTAGCCTGTAAAAATTCAAGTATCTTCTGTTTCTGCTCTGTTACTTTTATTCCCGATATTTTGCTCCCACTTTTTGCTCCCGATTTTTTGCTCCCACTTTTTGCTCCCGATTTTTTGCTCCCACTTTTTGCTCCCGATTTTTTGCTGAAAGAAAGTGTGAGCAAAGTTCTCGATGCCTCTCCATACCGTTCTTCAATGGTTGGTTCTTCCCATCCTTCTGCCTCCCAGACAGAGAAAAGTTCGGGAACTCCGCTGCCGGCCCGTTCACCAATATCAATCAGATTGAACATCTTCATCAGAGCTTTATTGCGGGGATCCGATTCACCGCCCCTTCGCATCTGATACTTGCCAACCCGGGAATAACCGGGATTTTCCATGACAATGCTGTCCCGCTCTTTCCGAATTACGACTCCGCGCGGAACATAAAAATCCGTATTCACAAGGCAGTTCGCAAGAGCCTCCCGGATAGCCTTGTGCACCGGCGTATCATCAACCCTTGTGCCTCCCTCCAGTTTAAAAGGAACTTTAATGTCCATACTGAGTTTGTTATAGACCCGGAAATAAAAGTCGTATATATTCCCGCTCCAGTCACCGGTCGAGGAATAGAGTCGGTCCGTCCAGCGAATAAATGGATCAAGCGTTTCCCTGTAATCAAGAAAATATTCCGGGAATTCCCGCACAATACGATATTCATCACCGAACATCAGCAGTCCTGCAGCGGTCGGATGAAGTTCCTTATCCTCCCCGACAGCAGCTGCCCCGATCATTTCCAGATACTCCGGATCAGAGATTGAATTCCATGGATGACCCGGTTTCAGTGTCCGATGCTGGTTCCTATATTTATGCACTGTTTCCAAATCCAGCTGATCAACCGTCAGGTTTTCAATAATCTTCATATCCATGGTTTCTTCCGTTTCATCACGAACCATGGCGCGCACTTCATTACTTGTACAGTGGTAATCCCCTTCCCAGTTCCTACGGTAGGTAGCGCCAAAAAGGTCCCCATTCAGAAAAATCGGCTTCTGTGACCGCTCTGCTCTTGGAACCGTAATTACCAGGATGACATTCCCCGTCTTTTCATCAGTGAATGATTCGACATCCGAATCCGCCAATATGTTGGCGCTGACCTTTGTCTTATTATTGATCGTATCCCAGAAGTCCTTACGTAGCTTGCGTTCATCGGAAAGGCCGGTCGTCTGCCAGGAGCCATCCGGATTTTCAGAAACGCCCAGGATAATGACTCCCCCGTAACAGTTGGCAAAGGGAGAATACGTCTCCCACAGACTGTTGGGGAGTCCGCCCTTGGCCTTCTTTACCTCCCGACGGTTGTCCTCTTTATATTCGTCAAATTTTCTGAGATCAAAATCGGAAGACATGGTTGTATTCCTTTCACAACTGAATCTGTCTTGCTCAATCCCAGTTTATCACATGATTTCGCCTCTGTCTGAAAAATAATACCTTCCCACTTCATCCTCGAGAATTTGGTTAAGATTCTGGTTAAGAAAAAAAGGAGGCTGCCCGCTCTCTCCGCTTCGCTCCGGTCGGCGCAAAAGCCGATGTCCACTGGACATCGTGCGCCCTTTCCATTACTGCATTTCAACGATTTTGTTCTGTGCGTTCGAGTCCCGTCAAAGGCCGCGAAATATCATCTTCCTTCTGCTTTCTCTTTCCTGTAAACCCGATGGGCATAGGCTACGGATGCAATCGATGCAAGGATAATGTAAAAAACTGCTATCATTACTGCAGCAAAGGAATTTTTCATGAAAAACGCTGTCAGTATAGTCAGTACACCTGCAATAATTAATGCGATTGCTCCGAACCTGTTGCTCTTTCTCCATGTGGTTTCGTTATACCTGCTCCAGCGTACCCGGACTCCTACATTGCTATTGATCCGCGTCTTTGTCATGAAGTTTCCAATTACGATGAAAAGGATTCCCATCAGAATGCAGGTAACCCTGCCTATATCCACTGTTTCCCTTTCAGCTCCGGAAATGGCCTCGGTATAGGAGCCATATAAGAGAAACCCCTGCATAACGGTAAACATTACGGCCGTACACAACCCGGCAATACCGATTACCTTTGCATTTGACCTTGATCCTGCGCTTTCCTTTTCATTAGATGCTTCTTCGGCCTTCCTGTCATAGTATCTGATAAAGAGAGTCCAGAATAAGGCCATGATCAGAATGATAATCGGAAATATCATGTTCTCGTATTTAGAACCCCAGCGATCGATATTCCCACTCATATCATAATGCATCGGTACACTGTCAGGCATATACGGAAGAACTATGGCCGTTCCTGCCAGCGCGATAAATGAAATAATCCACATAAGCTTCTTCATTTCTTGTTCCCTCCGAATTGTCCGATCCACAGAAGCAGTTCATCAAACACAGACGTATTGATCTCATAGTAGATATAGTTCTTCTGCTTATACTCCATGATCAGATCTGCATTCTTAAGCAGTTTCAGGTGGTAAGACAAGGCTGCAGGTGTAATGCCAAGCTTCTCAGCTATCTCTCCGGCATTCATCCGGCCGGTTTTCAGCATTACAAGTATATCCCGGCGCTGTTTGTCAGCCAGCACCTTAAAAATATTTGTGTCGCTCATTTCGCCCGCTCCTGCCGAAACTGTTTAAAATAATTTTTAAATTCTGTGGTCAATATAAACCAGGTGCCAGGCTCTGTCAAGAACTATTTCAAAGCATTTTTAATTAATATCCCTTCAGTATAAATCCAACTGATCGAAATTGAGACCGGGATGGGCTTTCCCTTGCCATTTCCCCCGAAAAGCACTATAAAAAGGAAAAACTTTTTTGAAAGCGAGGCAAAGGATGGAACTTCACGAAGGACGACCGGAAAGCATGGAAGGGCGCACGGAGGCGGAGGTCCGGACCTATGATTTTCTGGACAAGTGCGGCATCCACTACTGGCAGACGGATCACGAAAAAGCCGCCTACACCATGGAAGATTGCAAAGACGTGGACGCCATTCTAGAGGCGACCATCTGCAAGAACCTCTTCCTCTGCAACCGGCAGAAGACACATTATTATATGCTGATGATGCCGGAGGACAAGACCTTCCATACAAAGGAGGTCTCAAAGGAGATCGGCTCCCCCCGCCTCAGTTTCGCTCCGGAGGAAGACATGCTGGCCTTTCTGGATATCCACCCCGGAGCGGTCTCAGTCATGGGCCTCATGAACGACACGGAAAACCATGTGCAGCTTCTGATTGATGAGGATGTCCTGAAGGGCGAATACTTGGGCTGCCATCCCTGTGTCAACACCTCGAGCCTGAAAATCAGGACAAAAGACATCACGGATATCTTTCTTCCGGCCGTGCACCATGACTTCATCACGGTACATATGTCCGCAGACGAAAATCAGCCGTCTGCATAAGGGCAGACGGCTGACAAACAGTTTTCTTTAGGAAAACGGGCGAAATCCTTCCACCCGTCTTTGTTCTGTGCGTTCGAGTCATGGCTCCACATGCTCATTAAGAAGTGCCCCATCCTCCTCCTTTTCAAACCGGAACATCCCTTCGAAGTATTCATCCGCAGTAATGCCGGCGCTTTCCGGTCTATGCGGATCCGGATGAAAAGGATTGAAGAATTCCACGATATAAAAGCCCAGAACATTCACATAGAAGTGGATGTTCCGCTTTTCAAAGTAGGGCGTGACGGTTTCCCAGACCCGTGTTTCCGGATACAGTTCTTCCAGGGCACGAAAAATTGCTTTCCCGATGCCCTGGCTCTGAACACCGGTCTTCACGAAAAGAAAGTCCAGATGGTTGTGCTGCGTTTTCTCATCGATTGTCACAATGGCCCCTCCGACAGGCTTGCCGTCGGAAAGGGCAGAAAAGGCATGCGCACCGGGCTCTTTCAGATTTTCCTCCACATCACGGCGCGGAAGGATTTCCTCCCCGGTCTCCCCGAAGGCCTCTTCCGCCCCCTTTTGAAAGGCCTCCTGCATATCGGATATGAAGACTTCACTATCACTGGCTGCAAGCGGCTGCAATTGAAATTTCATCATTTTTCTCCTACGCTGTCTCATCGGATCGGACTGCCATGACCGGGAAAAGAATCTTCACCCGGTACATGCCATCCGCTTCCTCGGTTTCAAACTTTCCCTTCATCGCATGCATCATATTGGCCATACTGCGGGTGCCAATGCCGGTACTGTCCTCATGAGAAGCTGCCGCAAGGGCCGTATTTTCCACCGCTATACCGGCATAGGCCCCTTCGGAAACCGTACGGCATGAAATGGAAATACCGACATCCTGTGTCCGGTCCGCATACTTTTCGATATTGGAAGCAATATTGTCCATGATTCGGGAAAGGTAATCCGTATTGATCCGGATTTTCACCGAAGGCCAGGAGAGGTCGCTCTTTACCTCAAAGCCCCTGTCGGAGAGATAACCGGCAAAATCGGAAAGCGTGTCAAAAAAGACCGAAGAAAAATCCTCCGGGGCTTCCAGAGCCACTGTCGTATTCATGCCGACCAGGGCATATTCCAACATGTTGTCCGTCATTCGCTTGATCTGGACGGCCTTTTTTTCCACCTTTTGCACATAGGAATCCGCCTCCTCTGTGTTTCTGTACTTGTGCAGCTTCAGGAGATCCGTATACATGAGGACAGAAGTCAGAGGCGTTCTGAGATCATGGGACATCTCGGTGATAAGTTCCCGGTTGGATTCGAGCAGGTATTCCTCCTGATCCATCTGGCTCTTCAATGACTGCCGCATAGCGTCGAGCCCCTTTTGAAGCTCGGTAATCTCATCCCGCCCGTCCGGCCGGATTTCATAGTCAAGGCTGCCGGTTTCAAGAATCCGGATATCCTCCGCCAGATGCTGCAGGCGGCGGAGAATATAGCCGACCCCAACCCAGATCAGGATGAAAAACAGCAGAAAGCTCAGGAGAATCCGCACAACCAGAATGAAATTCATGAAAGCACTGCCGCTGACCCCGTCGGTATAGGCCGTGGCCTGCCCATCTGAAAAGACAAGGGGAAAGGAGTCCTCCCATTTCGCATAGGACTCTTCCGTCGAAAGAGCTTCGTCAATATTGTTCCCGTAGGAATAATTGTAAATGAAGTCTCCATCCATGAAAATCTGAAAGGAGGTCAGATCGTTTTTCCTGAGCAGCGGCTGCAGGACAGGAGCATCCCCCGAAGAAAGACTGTTCTTTGTGATGTACTCCTGCACAGCGGAAACGGCCGCTTCCGTCTTCCGGTCAGCGAACTTCTCCTCGTACATGTCATAGAGCCCTTCCTCCGCAAACTGCAGAAGAAAAAACAATGCGATAGCAGCTGCCATGGAGACTGCGGCCCAAAGTATTGTTTCAAAATAAAGGGAGAGGGTCCTGCCCTCTCCTGTATTTCTAACGTGTTTCAAATCGGTAGCCCTTTCCCCACAGGGTGGCAATCAGCTTCGGATTCTGCGGATCTTCCTCCACCTTCTTCCGGAGATTCCGGATATGGACCATGACCGTGGCATTGCAGGAATAAAAATATGGTTCCTCCCACACGCTTTCGTAAAGATTCTGAGCCGAAAACACCTTGTCCGGATGCTGCATCAGGAGCCGCAGAATTTTGTATTCCGTATCCGTCAGCTCGATGTCCTTCTCTCCGAGGAAAACCTCATTGCAATCCGGATTGAGCCGGAGTTTTCCCCGGACCAGATACTCCGCTTCTGCATCTCCGCCGGCGGACCCTTTTCCCTTGTAGACCTGATAACGCCGCATCAGGGCCTTTACCCGGCCCAGAAGCTCGGAATAGGAAAAGGGCTTCGTCAGATAGTCGTCTCCGCCGGCCATAAGGCCCAGGAGCTTATCCGATTCCTGAGACTTTGCCGTCAGGAAGAGAACCGGAACATTTGACGTCTTCCGGAGTTCTTCACACGTGCGGATTCCAGACATGCCCGGCATCATGACATCGAGAATCACAAGGTCAAGGCTGTCCGTAACCTTCTTCAGCCCATCCGCCCCGTTTCCTGCTTCGGTCACCCGATAGTTTTCTCCTTCAAGGAAAATACGCAGTCCCTCCCGGATGTCTGCGTCATCCTCGATCACAAGGATATCTGCCATTTTGTATTCCTTTCGAGAACCGCCATCATGCGAATCTCATAATCCTTCTCCAGTCTGGCCCAGCTCTGATAAGCCGTTTCGTTCTGATGATTCGGAAGGTGAAAGGCTGCTAACTGCCTGGACAGATATTGCGATACCTTTACGGCTCCGGAAGCATTCAGGTGATCCCCCTTGTCGTAGGTATCCGTCTGCCAGTTGATACCCAGCTCAGCCGTCTTCAGATTGAGATCATAATAGGGTACACCCAGTTCCTTTGCATAGGCCGTCACTGCCCGGCTCATACCCATACAGGAGTTGACCGGGGAAGGAGCCGTATAGAAAACGAGCTGAATATTCTTCTCCTTACAAAGATCCGCAATCATCTGTGTGTATTTTCGCACATGGTCACTGATTTGGGAATCCTTTTTGTTGACAGCCATATAGTCTGCGCTGCCTTCGTAGGCGTTCACATTTTCGACAATGGTGTAGCCCTTGAAAAAGTTGTCCATGACAGATGAGGATGCCTTCCCTACCCGCTTCCAGAGATTGTGAAAGCGAAATACGGAGAAATTCTGGTTCACTGCGTGATAGAGAACATTGGCCTTGTCTGAGACGGCAGCCGGGCTGCGGAAGAGCATATTGGTTTCCAGCAGCACCAGCCTGGGATTCTGCTTCGTGAGGACCTCGGAAAGATTGTTATAGGCCTCAGTGATCTGCTGCCCGGACTGCCCCATTACGTAGCTTGTGACTCCATTATTCTTCCAGAAAATCATCGGGGAAAAGGAGTTGTAACTTTCACTGTCCCCGAGAACCACAATATCCAGGCTGTTGGCCGGTTCATTCATACAGCCGACCACATTCTGCAGGCGGCCGGTGACGATCCCCTTCTTCTTCAGGCAGACACCGTCAATGCCGATGGAAATTCCCTTCAGAACAGCAAAGAGAATCAGGACAAATGCCAGAAAACGGACCGCATGTTTTTTTGCTTCAGCATGCATAATATCCCTCTTTCAAAAGTTCAGAATCCCGCATAGATCAAGTCAATCGCCTGGTAGCCTTCCCCGTAAGCCCCAAAAATAATCACAGAAAAGATCAGGGCATAGTAGGCACTCCAACGGACAGACAATTTCATCGCCCTCAGCTTCTCAAGGGAGAAAACATTCAACTCCTTCAGGATGTCATACAGGACAACCACGATTAGGCCTGCGATAATGACGTTCCAGTCGTCAATGTCGATTCCGACATTTAGGAGGAGATGCCCCTTCAGTTCAGCCATACCACTTCCGGTGAAAATACTCCGGAACATATGGACACCGACATGCAGATTCTCTGCCCGGAAAAACATTTCCCCGGTGAAGACGATGCAGAGCAGCTTCACAAGCTGGCCGGCCCGGTACCAGGGAGCCGCCATATTGATATGCAGCTTTTCCATCCCCTTCTTCCAATAGGGCTCGGTCACGGTCTCAAAGAGAATGATGCAAAAATAATATAGACCGTAGAAAATGTAGGACCACTTGGCTCCGTGCCAGATGCCGTTGGCCATCCAGACCGGGAAAAGGCAGAGGGCCGAGGTGACCGCCCGGGTCAGGCCCTTGCCGAATTTCTTCCGGCCGGTCTTCGTCCACTTTTTAACAAGGGATGACGTCGACATGGGATAGAAAATATAGTTCTTAAACCATGCCCCCAGGGAAATATGCCAGCGCTGCCAGAATTCCGAAGCATTCTTCGCAAAGAAGGGCTGACGGAAGTTTTCCGGCAGTACAATCCCGAAGAGTTTTGCCGACCCGATGCAGATGTCCATGACGCCGGAAAACTCCATATAGAGCTGGGTCGTATAGAGGACTGCCGCCAGCACGGTCACCAGTCCCTGATGAGAGGCATAATTGGCGAAAAGATTGTTCACCACAATGGCCAGGCGGTCCGCAATCATTATTTTTTTGAGAAGCCCCCAGAAGATGCGGATTGCTCCGGTCTCCAGGTTCTCAAGTTTCAGGCTCTCATTGGAGAAAAGAGTGGCTTCCGTATCCTGCCAGCGCAGAATCGGTCCCTCCATGAGCTTGGGAAAAAAGCTGAGAAAAAGAAGGACCTTTTCAAGGCTCTTTTCCGCCGGAATTCTTCCCCACCAGACATCCAGGAGATAGCCGACTGCCTCCAGCGTATAGAAGGAAATACCGATCGGAAGCAGTATGGACCAGGGCTGAAAGACCGCCGTACCCCCTGAAAGCAGGTTCCCCAGTCTCGTCACATTCTCCCCGATGAAGTTCGTATACTTCAGAGCCAGCAAAAGGCCGACGGGCAGAAGGACAGAATAGATTAATATTATTTTCCCGTATCGTTTCCCCGACCGGCGTGCGCGTTCAAGCAGGCGGGCCGCCAGATAAATGAAGACACTGACCCCGAAAAGGTAGAGGAAAAGCCACTTGCTTATCAGATAAAAAAACACATAGCTTGCGGCAATCAGGATCTTTCCCCTGTGGCGCTTAGGGCAGATCTCATAAGCGAGCAGGGTCAGGGGAAGGAAGAAAACCAGATAGATTTCATTAGTATAGGTAATCATGCAGAAACTCCCTGCTTCCGCTGAACCAGATTCCAGATGGCTTCCACATTGTTGAAGTTCTCCGGAACCATGCTGGCTGCATCGATCTCGATATTGAAGGCTTCCTCAAGCTCAGACACCAGAGTAATGACTCCGAAGGAATCCAGCAGATGATTGTCAATCAGGCGCGGCTCGTTATCGTAGTCAATTGTGTCGTCAATGTCATTCAGAATCGAAAGAATCGTGTCCATCTCATTTCTCCTTTTCCATTCGAAAATTGCTGTCTGTTCAGGCCAGGGCGGCTTTGAAGTTTTCCATCTCCTGCACCACGGTGCGCGGCATATTAAAGCTGTAACTTTCCTGTCTCTTTCTAAGAAGACGAAGTCCCTCCTGTCCGGAAAAGAAATAAACCGCCGGAAGCTCGTGGCTCAAAAACAGGGACATCCCTTCCATAATGGAATAGGCCCCTGTCTGCTTAAAGACCAGGACGTCGCCCGGGGAAAGATCCGGAAGCTCCTGCTGCTGCAGAAGAACATCGTTTGTCGTACAGAGAGAACCGCAGACTGTCCATTTTCTTTTCTCTTTCGCCGTATCACGGTCGGAAGGCTGCAGAAAGGAAACCTGCGGCATATACATGCCCCGGATCTGTCCGTCATAATTCAGCTGATGAATGCCGCCGTCGACTATCGCATAGTTGGTGTCTTTGTTCTGCTTCACGTCGCAGACGCGGGTCAGATAGTATCCGCAGTCTGCAGTGAGGGCCCTTCCCATTTCAAACGTCACCTGATAGCGGGAACAGATATCTGAGAGAAGGGCATTCAGCCGCTCCCAGTCTGTATCCGGCAGAATGAAATCCTCCTTCGGCTGAAAGTAATCAATCCGGAAACCCGGCCCGTATTCCAGCATCCGGAGCTTATGTCCATGGGAGGCATTCTCCCGGTCCATAAAGCCCGAAACCGCAGCAAGTTCTTTCAGGATGCAGTCCGCATTCCGTTTCTGCGTTCCTGTGAAGTAGTGAAGACCGACTACTTCCACATTGGTATACCGCCGACTCAGAACGTCCTCGATTTCAAATGCGTCCATGCCAAACTGGCTGCCATTTGTGAGCCGGAGCAGAACGGAAAGATGTTTCTTCTGCCTTGCAGCCGCCTGTTGCAGGAGCTGAAACTGGGCAGCCGACTCCGCCGTATAGAGGGCCTCACCACCGAAATCACTGATCTCCCGCTCCATGTCTTCTTTCTTTTTCAGAACGCCGGAAATCAGAACTTTCCGCCGGTCAATGCCCAGTTCCTTTACAATCCGGCTCTCCCCAAAGGAGCAAACTTCAATCCGGTCCGTAAGGCCTGCCGCAATTCCGGTCAGAAAGGGATTTGCCTTCATGGCAAAGCAGAGACGGACCCCGGGAAAGAGCTTCCTGTAAAGAGATTCCACGGTTTCTTCCAGGACGTCGGTATCATAAATGTAAAAGGGAGTCTCCCGTTTTTTTACCGCATCCATGAGCTCTATATTATTCATAAATCATCCTTTCAGCCGGCAAGCAGTTCCAGTTCCCTTCGGTCAATCTTCCCGTTCAGGTTCAGGGGAAGGGCCGGAAGTTTCCGAATATGGGCCGGAATCATATAGGCCGGCAGTTTCTCTTTCAATGCCGCTTTCACGGCCTTTTCCTCCGCCTCGCCGGTGATAAAGGCCGTGACCCGGCCCTTGTCCCTGCTATACGTACAGCAGCAGCTGTCCACTCCGCCAATGGAGAGAATGACTTCTTCCACCCCTTCGAGCTCGATCCGGTGACCCATGATTTTCACCTGAAAGTCCGACCGACCGGCAAAGTAGAGTTCACCGTCATCCGCCATCATGGCAAGGTCGCCTGTCTTATAAATCCGCTTCCCCTCATACTCTGTGAAGTTCCGGGAAGTCTCCTCCAGATTCCGGTAGTAGCCATCGGCCAGGGACTCGCCTGCCACACAGATCTGCCCGAGGACACCGGGCTCCTCAACCAGATGGTCATCCGGATCCAAAAGGAAAATCTGCCGGCCGGGAAAGGGATCGCCGAGCGGAATCTTAAACGAACTGTCAATTTTCCTCGGTATCCGGAAATAGGTACAGTTGCAGGTAATCTCCGTCGGTCCGTAGAGGTTGATGAATTCAGTTTCCGGCAGGGCCGCTTTCCAGATCAGAAGCTGCCTCACCGGCATGGCCTGACCGGAGAACATGACCTTTCGAAGTTTCGTCGGAACCCTGTACTGAAAGACTTTCATTCCGGACAGGATGCAGAGGGCTGGTACGGCCCAAATCAGGGTGGTGACATTATTCTCAATCAGGTAATCCATCAGGCGGGGCGGCTCGGCAAAGAGCTCTTTTCGAATCAACACCAGTTCTGCGCCGCTGGAAACAGCGGAATAAATATCCTTGACGGATACATCGAAATCAAACGGGGCCTGGTTTCCAATCACATCCTTTTCCGTAATTCCGGTCACATGCACGAAGTGACCGATAAAGTCTAAAACAGCCTGCTGGCTGACGGCGACCCCCTTGGGTGTCCCCGTCGATCCCGAGGTAAACATGACATAACAGAGAGTCGGCTTTACATCCAGACGGATTGCCCGAAGAAGGTCTTCGTCAATCTCCGCCTTTATCATTTCCCCGATGAGAAAAATCTGTCCGGGAAAACCCTTTTCTTCGAGAATAGCCTTTCCGTCCTCATCCGTTACGACAGCCCGGGTCCTTAAAGTTTCAAGAATTTTCTCCACCCGTTCAATCGGCTGCTCTTTTGAAATCGGAGCGTAGAAATTTCCGGCATAGAGGGCTCCAAAGAAGCAGGCCACCGTATCCGGGGACTTTTCCATATAGATGGGAATCGGGGAGCCCGCCGAAAGGTGGCTGCCCAGAAAGCTGCCGATTCGCTTTGCTCTTGCCAGCAGTTCTTCATAGGAAAGGCTTTTCCCATCCATGGTCACTGCCCGCCTGCTGCCGAATTTCTTTGCTGTATATTCCAGAAGGTCTGTCAGCCTCTCGCTCATTGCTTTCACCTCCGCAAATTTTCTTTAGGACAGGCTGTTCTTATGCGCACGGACGCAAATGGAAATTTGCCGCGTAGCGGCATGCGTCCGGTGCACACCGGAAACGAATAAATCGTTTCCGAATAAAAAAAGACCTGCCCTTGCAAGTATTCCCCGTTTTTCTTTTCGGGAACAAAAAAGAAGGACGCGTCCGGAAAGTTTCCTTTCCGAACACGTCCTTTACTATGGACTTATTTTCTTAAGTTTTTGCGAGGGAAAATCTAAAGAAATTTAAAGATTTGTCAGGAGGAGGGGCCCACGCCGCAGGCGTGGGAAGAGTCCTGATGACCTGAGCCGAAGACTGGGAAGAATCCTTGTGATGTCCCGGCGTCCAGCTTGAGAAGTGTCCCGGACAGGTACTAAAGTACCGCTTCAATACAATCTTCCAGATAGTGTTTCAATTTGGAATCACTGGTAATCAATTTCATTCCCTCACATTTCGCCTGCGACACAAGAAGCCAATCATATGGGTCTTTATGGTTCTTAACACTTTCGTCCTTCTTCAAAGTCTTCATAAAAAGTGTCTGCCTGCTTGTCAGGCTTAATGGCTGAAATCCTGCCTCCTCACAAAAAGCAATCAATTCCTCACCGGATGGAAGTCCCAACTGCGGATGAGTAATTCTTTTGATTTCCACTTCAAAAATATTAATACTGCTGTAGTAGATTTCATTCTCCGAATTCAGAATAATTTCGGCGGCTTTTCCCGGAAGAGGTTCGTTCTGATTATCTCTTCCCTTGAGGGCCCACAGCAGAATATGCGTGTCCAGTAAATATTTCATTCATCCAGCCCAAACAGTTTTTCAGATTCAAAGTCAATGTCATCAAAGTCAGACGGTACGGAAATCTCCGGAGCCACTCCGATTTTTCTGCTCACTTTTTGTTCTGATTGAACAGCAACCGTATCCAAACTCAGTAAGTCCAGCAATTTGGAAACTACCTGGTACTGATCCGGAGATAGTTTTTCAATTTTCTGAACCATTGCTGTTGTAGCAGTCATATCTCATCACTCCTTTATAGTCACTATACATCCTTTACTCTCATTTTGTAAAGCGACCTTCTGCTATCTCTTTCCTGTAAACACGATAGGCATAGGCTACGGATGCAATCGATACAAGGATAATGTAAACAACAGCCATCATTGCTGCTGCAAATGAATTTTTCATAAAAACCGCTGTCAGTATCGTCAGCACACCTGCAATAATAAATGCGATCGCTCCGAACCTGTTGCTCTTTCTCCATGTGGTTTCGTTATACCTGCTCCAGTGTACCCGCACGCCCACATTGCTGTTGATACGCGTCTTTGTCATGAAGTTCCCGATTACGATGAAAAGGATTCCCATCAGAATGCAGGTAACCCTGCCTATATCCACAGTTTCCTGAAGAGCTCCGGAAACGGCTTCGGTATAGGAGCCATACAGGATGAATCCCTGCATAACAGTAAACATTACGGATGTACACAACCCGGCAATACCGATTACCTTTGCATTTGACCTTGCTCCTGCGCTTTCCTTTTCATCAGAAGCTTTTTCGGCCTTTCTGTCGTAGTATCTGATGAAGAGAGTCCAGAATAAGGCCATGATCAGAATGATAATCGGAAATATCATGTTCTCGTATTTGGACCCCCAGCGATCGCTATTCCCGCTCATATCATAATGCATCGGTACGCTGTCCGGCATATACTGAAGAACAAACGCTGTTCCCGCCAGCGAGATAAAAGATAGAATCCACATAAGCTTCTTCATCACTTGTCACCTCCGAATTGTCCAATCCACAGAAGCAGTTCATCAAACACAGACGTATTGATCTCATAGTAGATAAAGTTCTTCTGCTTATACTCCATGATCAGATCTGCATTCTTAAGCAGCTTCAGGTGGTAAGACAAAGCTGCCGGTGTAATGCCAAGCTCCTCAGCGATCTCTCCGGCATTCATCCGGCCGTTTTTGAGCATTACGAGTATATCCCGGCGCTGTTTATCTGCCAGCACCTTAAAAATATTTGTATCACTCATTTCACCCGCTCCCGCCGAAACTGTTTAAAATAATTTTTAAATTCTTCAGATAATATAAGCCGCAAGGCATATCCTGTCAGGAAGCATTTCAAAATATTTTTAATTGTCTTCAAATTTCATTATTCATTACAGCCATTCTCCCTTCGTCAGGGATTTCCCGGCCCTTGCTTTTTGAACCGGGGCCTATTATACTGTCGCAGGTGAAATGTGCAAAAAATATTATTCATCTATTTGCAATATGTTTTTGAAATGGCCGGAGATGCACTATGGATGTGAATTTCGAATACTACAAGGTCTTCTATTATGTGGCAAAATATCAGAATTTCACCAAGGCCGCCAAGGTCTTGGGCAGCAGCCAGCCCAATATCACCCGGGAAATGAACTGTCTTGA
>Ga0256404_1007461_pt1 | contig 17290 bp, 13 predicted proteins | sample RumenRJG_01DNA_FD_185990 | JGI IMG/M metagenome (GOLD analysis project Ga0256404, IMG submission 185990) | Bovine rumen microbial communities from Lethbridge, Alberta, Canada - RJG_01 | ecosystem: Host-associated > Mammals > Digestive system > Stomach > Rumen | place: Canada: Alberta | collected...
ATGCGAGCCTCGTCTTTGCCTCGGCAAAACACCTGCGAGACCTCACGGGATAAGTTCCGAATCTTTCCTCGTTTACCTGCCTGATTTACGTCTTGGAGTTACGGTTGCCTTTTGGGACTTTGCTGATCGTAGCCAGTTCATCCGTCCAATCCGCCTTATATCAGGTTTCTGTCCGTCAGGCCACGATTTCGCTATCCCTTCTTCTCCCCGCCACCTCACGATGGTCAAGCTTGGGAGTCGCTATCAGGTTCGCTGGCAACTACGCCCTTTGGGACTTTCACCCTAGATTCGGGACATGCCCGTCATACTACGAACAAATGGCGCAAGCATATACTTGCGCCATTTTAATATATCTTGTGATCAGAGGGTCATCAGGATCCCGTCTGTATCCTTGGAAAGGACCTGGATCCAGGATCCTTTCTTCACCAGAATGTAAACGAGGATGCATTTCAGGATATCCAGCACCTTCTCGATCCAGTAGAACGGAATGATCGGGATCGATGTGAAGTAAGCGATGATCACTGCCGCCACCACGCTTACGCCCCAGATAAACCCGGAGTCGAAGATGAAGGTAGTGACCGTCTTTCCGCCGGAGCGTATGATGTAATATGCCGCGTTGTAGAAGGAGTTGAGCACCGCATTGAACGCTTCGCCCCAGATGAGCCATTTGGCGATATTGTGCACTTCGGAAGAAAGCTTCGGGTAGAACACCGGTACAAGAGGTCCAAGGATCAGAAGCAACAGTCCGACACCCAGACCCACGATCACCGAGAAACCGAGCAGCTTTTTGCTAGCCTCCTCCGCCCCGGTCTTGTCTCCCGCTCCAAGCAGGTTCCCCATGACCACGCCAATAGCGGCGCCGAGGGCGAAAATGGAAACACTGGTCAGCATCTGCACGGTGGTAGCGATGTTCACCGCAGCCACGGAGCTTAGTCCGCGGTAGGAATAGCATTGGGTGATGGTGGCGACCCCGATCTGCCAGATCGTCTCATTGGCAGTAAGGGGAAGTCCCGTTACCAGGATCTGTTTCGCCAGTTTTCCCGGAACCTTCAGAGTTTTGAAAGCCCCCTTCAGGAAAGGCATCCGGTCCGGATGGGTGTGGCACCAGATGATATTGATCAGGGCTTCGATGGTCCTCGACGCTATCGTCGCGATAGCCGCACCGACGATCCCGAGCCTGGGAATCAGAAGGAAGTTGATCGCGAGGCTGGAAACGACTCCCACCATACTGGAATACATAGGGACCATGTTCTCGTCGTTGACGCGGAGAATGCTGGTATATCCCATGTTCAGCCCGAGAGGCAGGAAGGAGATGATGAGCAGTCTCAGATATCTGGTCCCCTCTTTCAGGGCAAGGACGGTATCCGACCCCTGAGCGTCGCTGTAGATGTAAAGCCGTACCAAAGGCTCGCCGAACGCCAGGAAAATCACTGCGGACACCGCGGATACCAGAAGCGCCATAAGGATCATGAATCGGAAGGTATTGCGGAGATTGTCCATATCCTTGTTGCCGTGGAACTGAGCGCCGAAGATCTCCGCTCCGGACATCGTTCCCCAGATACACATGATATAAATGCTGACAAGCTGGTTCGCCACGGCGACTCCTGCCAGCTGCTCTGTTCCCAGTCCTCCCACCGTCACGTTGTTTACCAGGCTGATCAGGTTGGTGAAGGTGTTCTGGATCATCATCGGAAGCGCGATCGACAGAACAAGGCGGAAGAACCGCTTGTCCGGAAGATATGCGCGAAGTTTCTCTTTCATTGTGACCTCTGTTCAACACACGTATCATCACGTTATATGACGTTTTCTTATCCTGCAAAATATGATAAACTACTGTGTAACACAGAGGTCAAGGAAAATCGCTATGGGAAAGCCAAAAAACTACTATACAGTCAATGATTTCGCGCAGGCGGTGGGCACGACGAAAGACACCCTTCTCCACTATGACCGGATCGGTCTGTTCCGTCCCGACTACGTTGCCGAAAACGGGTACCGCTACTACTCTCCAAAACAGATCTGGCTCTTCACTCAGATCCGAAACCTGAAAAAAATGGATGTCGGCCTGAGGGAAATACGCAGCTACATGGACACGCGCACACCGGAAAAATACAGGGATCTTCTGAAACGCCAGATGGCGGAAGCGGAAGAGGAGATCGAACGGCTCCGCAACATGATCGATTCCATGGAACACTCCCTGCAGGATGTAGAAGACGCTCTGAAAAAGGAGGATTCCTTCGGTGTGGTCCACTGCCCCGCTGTATGGGGGATCCGTACACAGACCTATGAGGAAGCCTTCGGAAAGGATTTTCTCAAATTCTGGAAACGCCTGGAGACCCGGTACGACTTCGCCGCCACTTCCCTGACCGGAGCGATCCGGATGGAGGAGATTCTCGCCGAGATCGAAAACGGAGATCAGTGTGACTATCTGTATCTCCCTCTGGATCCTGACCGCCATTCAAACGCAGAGGTCGTCCGTCCGGAGGGGGATTATCTGGTAGGGTATCACTACGGACCGGATTCCGATCTCATGCAGACCTATAAACAGATGGTCCGTTATGCCAGAGAGCATGGCCTTACCTTCGGCGAATACGCTTACGAGGAATATCTCGTAGGACAGATCGCAGTGACGGACAGCAAAGACAATGTGACCAAGATCAGCCTGCAGCTGGTCTGAGAAAGGAGCACGTATGGAAAGCGATATCATCCGGTCGATCCGGGAAAAACTGTTTTCCCTTTCCGATCCGGAATACAGAGCCTTTCAGGCACCGCTGATCCCCAATGTCCCCGAAGATCTGTTCATCGGGGTGCGCACCCCTGTCCTTCGCCGGTACGCGAGGGAGTTGAGTAAGACCAGGCGTGCTTCCGTGTTTCTCGATTCCCTTCCCCACGACTATTTCGATGAGAATCAGCTGCACGCGTTTCTGCTGGAACAGATAAAACCATTCGAGAGTTGCCTTCATGAAGTGAACCGTTTTCTTCCCAACATCAACAACTGGGCGACCTGTGACCAGCTGAATCCCGCCGTCTTTAAATCAAACCGGGAACAACTTCTTCCGTGGATCCGCATATGGCTGACTTCGCCTCAAACCTACACCGTCCGATTCGCCATCGGCATGCTGATGCGGTACTTTCTGGATGACCTTTTCGATGATGAATACCCGGAACTGGTGGCAGGTATCCGAAGCGAAGAGTACTACATCAACATGATGATCGCGTGGTACTTCGCTACCGCACTGGCAAAGCAGTACGATGCCGTGATACCTTACCTTCAGGGGCGCCGCCTTTCGGAATGGGTCCACAACAAGACCATACAGAAAGCGGTGGAAAGCTACCGCATCACGGATGAACAGAAACAGTACCTGAGAACGCTGCGCATCAGAAAGAAAGGATAAACGATGTACGGGATCTATATCCACATACCGTTCTGTGTCCGGAAATGTCCCTACTGCGACTTCTATTCGGTCGCGGTAAAGGATGACATTCGGACGCGCTTTCTTAAAGCACTGAAAAACGAGATCCTGTCCTTTGAACCTGTCGAAGCGGACACGGTCTACTTCGGAGGAGGGACTCCTTCCCTCCTGAAACCCTCTGAGATGTCCGATATCCTCGATCTCCTGCATCAGCATGACCAGATCTCCGGTGACGCTGAGATCTCCATGGAATGCAATCCTGCTTCCGTGACAAAGGAGAATCTGAAAGAATTCCGAAAAGCCGGGATCAACCGCCTCTCCCTGGGCTGCCAGAGCTTCGAACAGGAACTCCTTGACCACCTCGGACGTCTCCACACCGCGGAGGAAGCGAAACAGACCGTCCGCGACGCTATGGACGCCGGATTTGACAATGTCAGCGTGGATATCATGCTCGGGATCCCATTCGCTACTGCGGAAACGACAAGAAGAGACGCGGTCACAGCGGCCTCGCTGGGGGTGCAGCATATCTCAGCCTATCTCCTCAAGATCGCGGAAGGCACTCCCTTCGCCAAAGGCGTGGACGGCATCCCGTCAGATGACGTCCAGGCGGATTGCTACCGGACATTCTGCGAGGAGATGGACCGGGCAGGATATCATCAGTATGAGATCAGCAATTTCGCGAAGTCCAGGTTTGAGAGCCGGCACAATCTGAAATACTGGGAATGCGGACAGTGGCTGGGGCTCGGTCCATCCGCCCATATGAGCGACGGCAAAAGAAGATACTCTTTCCCCAGTGATTTGAAAACATTCTTTGCCGCTTTTGAAAACGGATCCATCCATGACCCGCTCTCCGCCTTCCGTCCTGAAGGGATCGTAGACGCGGAGGAATACATCATCATGGGTCTTCGGAAAGATAACGGAATCTCACGGGATGTACTTGCCCGCCGTTTTGAGCATCTTTTCACTCCGGACCAGGAAAAGTTCATGGAGGAATGTGAGAAACACGGTCTGATGAAACTCAGCGGAGATACCATCCGACTGACCCGGGACGGATTTCTGCTTTCCAACTCGATCCTGTCCGAACTGATCGACTGATCACTGAAAAAGACAAAGGGGTCCGCACGCATGTGCGGACCCCTGACATTTTTAAAAATTCAGTTTTTACGTCCGAGTTCATTCCACAGAGAAAATCCGAGAATAAGCAGCGCCCCGATCCCCTGAAGCAGGGTCAGCCTCTCCTCCAGGAAGGCAACCGAGATGAACACAGCCACCAGCGGATCCAGATATCCGAGGACGGCCGCCTGCTGTCCGGGAAGATCCCTGAGCGAATTGAAGTACAGGCAATATGTGATGCCGGTATGGAACAGTCCGACGATCAGTAGAAGGATCCACCCTTTCATATCGAGACTTCCCAAGTGGAAACCGTCCGTCAGCGCGACATAGGGAAGCACGGCGATAACCGCGGCCAGGAACTGAAGGAACGTCCTCTGGATCCCCTCCACCGAGCGGATAAACTTGTTGAGTAGGATAACGGTAGCATAAAGGCAGGCCGCTCCCAGCCCGAACAGGATACCGATCCAGTCCGATCCGCCCTTTCCTCCCTGGATCTCGGTGATCAGTATGAGACCTATGGTGGAACCGATAAAGCACAGGATCTGCTTCTTCGTCAGTTTTTCGTGAAAGATGATCGGCGACGCGATAGTCACGATGACCGGCGCAAAATAATAGCTCAGGGTAGCAATGGATACCGAAGTATATTTGTAGGCCTGAAACAGAAAGACCCAGTTGAAGCCCATGGCCATACCGGAGAGGATCAGAAGAGCGATATCCTTCTTGGCACTGCGAAACGGGATCTTCGTATGAGTGACCAGCAGATACGATCCGATCAGGACAGAGGCAAGGACAGCACGGTACAATGCCACTTCTCCCGAAGTGACACCGATTCCTCGCACAAATGGCGCCAGTGTTCCGAACACCAGCATGGACAGGATGTATTCCGTTTTTGGGGTAAAGATCCGTTTCATAGTGCACCAGATAATTGCTCTTTGTCCATTTAAAGCGTTAACAGGGATTATATCCGATGATGCTGATTTTTGCAACTGCTTTAAAGGTAAATGTCAGGAATTCCTATTTTCACAATATGATGTGATATTGATCGCATCCTGGAGGTGACCATATGCATGATTAAAACTACTCGAATTTTGGGTTGCACATGCAAAAAAGGCTGTGAAGAAAACAACAGTTATCCTGCTGCCTTCTGCACAGCCTTTTCTGATTTCTTTACTTTTTTTTGAGGATCAGTGGAAGAATCGGTTCAGCCGTAGACGGAATGCAAGACGGATCAGGCGGCTGCCCCAGCGGGAGTTGGCGATGCGCATGAGCTCGTTTCTGACGCTGCTGTTGTGCATCTTCTTCCAGCTGTGTTCTCTCTCCTGAAGTTCACCCGCGAGTGTTGCCTGAGATACAGGAAGCTCGTGACTTCCAGTCATGAGTAGTTCGCAAGGTGATCTCTGACATTGTATTGCTTTCCGCCTTGTGTCCACCCCGATCCGGGTTGTCCGGAAAATCAAAAGGGCTAAACGCAAGGAGATGGATCAGCATAATACTGCTGATCCATCGTATTGTCCTATTCCCTTATCGGGTCACCAGGTCGTTATATATGTTTATTCTCCTGGAGCATTTCCAAATTCGTCTTGCTCTCTCCTACTTTTCCTTCCAGCAGCGATTCCAGATGTTTCTCGGAAATGAACCAGTTCTTTCCGATCTTAACTGCCTCCACCTTTCCGCTCTTGATATAGTTGTACATCGTTCTGCGAGTCACCTTCAGCAACTCTGCAACCTCATCGAGCCTGTAAACTTTCGGCATGTCTGTAATCATAAACGAATCTATCCTTCTTTCTTTTTTAATATATGACTTTCAAACTCCTCCGTTCGAAACACATATTGCAGCAAATCACTTCCTCCCTGCTTTTGCAGTGGCAGACTGTGATACCTAACTGCCCCGGTCTCCGCAGAGTCCTACAAAAACGACCGCATAAATACCCTTACTGCACAACAGACATCATGCAGCAAAGAATAAGGTATACATACATTATGTTGTTTTTATTACCTTATATAAATATTAATTCCATTGTAAGATACACCATATTGCCCGAGATGTCAAAGATTTCACATACTAATATCGCCGCTGACCAGATACAGGTTCACGCTTTGTTATTCGTACGCGCGCCATACCTTATTTTCAGGATGATAAACGATATCCTTATATACACAGTCTAGAACCTGTCCGTCATTGTACCAAACTCCGTTTCCAGGTTTTCACACTTCCTCTGCAAACAAAAAGAGCGGGCGCCTTAATGAGGCACCCGCTCTTCACATGATCAGATTCTGTTATTAAAGGCCGAGATCGCTGTCGTCCAGCTCTTTGAGAAGATCGTCGATATCCTTGGTGATATCTTCTTTCGTCTCTTCCGCTTCCTCCTTGACACCTTCCACGATGTCTTCCGCCTTCTCCTCGAGATCCTCTGCCTGTTCGGTCAGTTCCTCGAATTTGCCCTTTGCAGCGCTTACGAGCTCATTTGTCTTCTCGGTAACTGCGTCTGCTGCTGTTTTCAGGTCTTCCTTTACGGTGTCAACGATGGGCTTCTCCGGAGCTTCAAACTTCACGCTGAACTCACGGGAACCGTTCTCGTCCACCTTATTGGTGACCTTCAGGATCCCTTTTTTCTCAAGATAGTAGGCTGCACCCGCAGCTGCTGCGGCGAGGGTCGCCAGGTTCAATAACTTTGCCATGATCGTTTCCTTTCTAAGCTTCACAAAGTGTCTTCAATCCGATGAGGATCATATTGTCCAGTCCCTGTTCCCGTTCTTCCCGGGTCAGGACCTGTTCCGTTACATAGGGGCCTCCTGCGATAGTCATCAGCATTAAGGCCTGCTTCTGATAATGCGCCGCTACCGTATACAGCGCCGCTCCTTCCATCTCGCTTGCGATGATCCCGTATTCCGCCCAGAGATCCGGGTGGAAGAACCGCTCATCCCTGTACAGCAGGTCATTGCAGATGGTATTTCCCACATGTACCGGGATACCCATCTCTACTGCCTTGTCATAGGCTTTACGAAGAAGGAAGAAGTCCGCGCACGGAGCATAGCTGCCCTGGAACCAGTGGTCATTGAGGGAACTGGTGGTGCTGGTGGCCTGGGAAAGAACGATGTCGTTCACCTTCATCCCTTTCTTCAGCCCGCCTGCCGTCCCGATACGGATCAGTTTCTCACAGCCGTATTCGGTGCACAGTTCCGTAGCGTAGATGTGTACGGCAGGGATACCCATTCCGGTCCCCATGACCGACACCTCTTCACCGTTCCATTTTCCGGTATAGCACAGTGCTCCTCTCACCTCATTCACCAGTTTCGGTGAGTCAAAGAATTTTTCCGCAATGTATTTCGCTCTCAGCGGATCGCCGGGAAGGAGGATCCCTCCGGCGATCTCGCCCGGTTTCGCCTCAATATGCATGCTCATCGGTCAACCCTCCGGAACATACCACATGTGTACCCGCTTATTTGGAAGCTGCCTCTACGATGACTGCGAAATCATTGGGCTTCAGGGAAGCTCCGCCGATCAATCCGCCGTCGATATCTTCCATGGAGAGGAGATCAGCAGCGTTGCCCGCATTCATGGATCCGCCGTACTGGATGGTGAGAGCCTGAGCGACTTCTTCACTGTACAGTTTCGCTACGACGCTGCGGATGAATCCGCAGACTTCTGCAGCCTGTTCCTTGGTAGCGGTCTTGCCGGTGCCGATAGCCCAGATGGGCTCATAAGCGATAACGACGTTCTTGAGGTCCTCTGCTGTCATGCCGCACAGAGCAGCTTCGACCTGTCCGCCGACGAAAGTCTCGGTGACGCCTTCTTCTCTCTGCTGGAGGCTCTCGCCAACGCAGATGATGGTCTTGAGACCGGCAGCCAGAGCGGCGCGTGCGCGCTTGTTGACTGTCTCATCGGTCTCTGCGAAATACTGACGGCGCTCGGAGTGTCCGAGAATGACATACTCCACGCCGGCTTCGGTCAGCATGCGGGGAGAGATCTCGCCCGTGAATGCTCCGTGGTCTTCAAAGTGGCAGTTCTGAGCTGCTACATGGACATTGGAGCCCTTGGTCAGCTCGGTGGCCACTGCGATGTCGGTGAAAGGCACACCGATGATGACGGTGCAGCCTGCGTCCTTTACGAGGGGAAGAAGATTGCAGATGAGCTCTTTCGCTTCACTTGCGGTCTTGTTCATCTTCCAGTTTCCGGCGATGATCGTCGCGCGTTTCTCTTTATTCATCTTAACTCTCCTGAATCAGTCTTTGTCGGTCATAGCGGTGATGCCGGGCAACTCTTTGCCTTCGAGGAACTCGAGGGATGCGCCGCCGCCGGTGCTGATGTGGGTGATGCGGTCCGCAAATCCGAGGGAGTTGACTGCTGCAGCGGAGTCGCCGCCGCCGATGATGGAAGTGCAGTCTGCTTCAGCAAGTGCTCTTGCGACAGCCTTTGTGCCTTCTGCCAGCTGAGGATTCTCGAACACGCCCATAGGTCCGTTCCATACGACGGTCTTCGCGTTCTTGATCGCGTCTGCGAACAGCTCGCGGGTCTTGGGGCCGATATCCATACCCATCTTGTCTGCCGGGATCTTGTCGGAGTCATAAACTTCGGTCTCCACGACTGCGTCGATGGGTTCCGGGAATGCCTTGGTAACAACGGTGTCGACCGGGAGGAGCAGCTTCACACCGTTCTCTTCCGCGCGTGCCAGCATCTCTTTGCAGTAATCGACTTTGGATTCATCCAAAAGGGATGTTCCGATCTCATAGCCCTTTGCCTTCAGGAAGGTATATGCCATGCCGCCGCCGATGATGAGGGTGTCGGCCTTGTTGAGCAGGTTCTCGATAACGGCCAGCTTGTCAGCGACCTTTGCGCCGCCGAGGATGCAGACGAACGGACGGACCGGATTCTCAACTGCGTTTCCAAGGAACTCGACCTCTTTGGCCATCAGATAGCCGTTGGCGGATTCCTTGACGAACTTTGTTACGCCGACGGTGGAGCAGTGTGCGCGGTGCGCGGTGCCGAACGCGTCGTTTACGAACAGATCAGCGAGGGAGCCAAGCTCTTCGGAGAAGTTCTCAGCGTTCTTCTCTTCCTCTGCGCGGTAACGTGTATTCTGAAGAAGGACGACATCGCCGTCTTTCATGGCTTCAACTGCCGCTTTTGCATTGGGTCCTACGACCTCGTCATCTGCTGCGAAGCAGACATCTTTTCCGAGCAGCTCGGAGAGGCGAACTGCGACCGGTGCCAGGGAGAGTTCAGGCTTTGCTGTGCCCTTCGGCTTGCCGAGGTGGGAGCAAAGGATGACGCGTGCGCCATTGTTGATCAGATACTGAATGGTGGGAAGAGCAGCACGGATACGGGTATCGTCCGTGATGACGCCTTCCTTAAGCGGTACGTTAAAGTCGCAGCGGACAAGAACGCGTTTGCCATTGACATCCAGATCTTCAACGGTCTTCTTGTTGAATTTTGCCATGTTTGAATACTCCTTTTATCATCAATTTTCTTCTGTCGATTGTATTGCGGTGTCCTTCGGGAAGCCCCCCTCACACCATTGTAATTATAGTTTAAAGGGATATGGTTCGCAAGGTGCTATTGCCTTCTCCCCTCGCCCCTTTTAAGAAAATGGCGCTGTACAAACATGCACCGTCCGCAGTTCCCGCGAACGGTGCATGTACGATTCAGGTGTCAGTAGATCTCGCATCCGCTCTTTCCGCCGTCCTTCACGCGGTACAGAGCGGTATCTGCATCCTTAAAAATATCCCCCTGGGGATTCTCCCGGTCTGAGAAAGCAACGCCGACGCTGAGGGATACCGCCGGAAGATCGTCCTTCGGGTGAAGCAGGATGTCGTTCATCCGGTCGATCTTGTTCCGGACAAGCTGTCTGAGAGAGCTGTTGACTCGGGTCATAACGACGGCGAACTCGTCACCGCCGATACGGCAGAGGATATCCACGGAACGGAAATTCCCTCTCAGTACCTCGGCCACTCTCTTGAGGACCTTGTCCCCCACATCGTGACCGTAGGTGTCGTTGACCTCCTTGAAGTGATCCACGTCGATGAGGATCAGGGCGATGTGTTCGGTATCGGTGCTCTCCATCCACAGATCGTAGGCACCGCGGTTGAACAGCCCGGTAAGGGCGTCCTGAGACGCCTCCCTGCTGAGTTTTTCCTTTGCCTCCCGGTTTTCCTCGAGGATCCGGTTGTAGGTCCTCGCCACAAAACGGATCTCCTCCACGCCCTTCACCGGCGCCTCTTCCTGATTTTGCATCTTCTTCACCATCTTCAGAAGAGGTGCGCGGATCATGATGGCGATGATGAGGATGATCCCCATCACGATGAAGAGAAAGATGATCGTAAGGAAGGTCTGAAGGTTCACCAGGACAGAGAGCCTTGCGGTGGACTGCTGCAGTTCCTCGCTGGATGTGCGTATCAAAGACTCGGTGCAGGACCGGACATTTTCCCGGATCCTGTCCTTGTGATCCATATAATTGCTGTCGAAGACCAGGGTCTCGGCCAGTTCCTCACGCTGCTCGGGCGTCATCGCCTTCTCTTCCGCAGAAAGCGAGATGGACGCGATATCCTCTGGGATATCCTTCACGCTGTAACTGCCGTTCTCGATCACGAGCCGCATCGCCTTGTTCTCTACAAGGACCAGTTCGTTGGAGAGGGAGAGCGCAGCGTTCAGGCTCTCCAGCGCGCTCCTGTCGGAGCCGCCCAGCAGGACCCCCAGGTCCTCCACGGCCTTGTCCCTGCGCTTTGTGACCAGGACCTCCTCTTCGAAGTCCTTCAGATACTGGATCTCCCCCGTGACGACGAAGCAGCGCACGCGGTCGGTAAGAAAATCGGATCCGGCTTCCAGTTCCGAAGCCGCCAGCTGGGCCTCGATATAGCGGTCACTGGCCTGGGCCATCCTCTGGTATCCCCGGGTGACCGACACGTCCGCAAACATCAGCGCGATCGCGGCGGCGAACGCCAGCACCGAGAACAGGATCGAGACCGCCCGCAGCCGGATGGAAGGTTTGTCATCCTTCCCGTCTTCCGAAACTTCTTCCGCCGTGCCGTCCCCTTCCTTTTTCCCGTCGGGGTCCGTCTTCCCTCTCATGAGGTCGAGCTTGGTCTGTCTCAGTTTCTCATCCACCCTGGACTCTTCTTTTCCCGGTTTTTCCTGTTTTGCGGCGTAGTCCGCTTCCTTTCTCTGGAGGATGAACGCCTCAAACTCGTTAGCAGGAACCGGCTTCGAGAAGAAGTAGCCCTGTACGATGTCACATCCCAGGATCTTCAGCGCCTGCATCTGGTCACCGGTCTCCACGCCCTCGGCGATGACCGGGACAGACAGGTAGTCCGCGATCCCGATGATCACTTCCACCATATGGGTGTTGCCACCCTCGGCAAATGCGTTGCGGATAAACTGCATATCCAGTTTCATCGCGTCGATGGGAAGTTTCGATACCATGTGAAGGGAGGAGTATCCCGTACCGAAATCGTCCATTTCGATCTGGAATCCCATGCCTCTCAGTTTCTGAACGACCTTTATGATCTGCTCTGAGTCCTGTGTGTAGGCCGACTCGGTGACTTCAAGAAGGAAATCCTGTCCCGAAAGTCCGTAGGTGTCCACGATCTCCTGAAGGGTATCGGGAAGATCCGGATCGAAAAGATCGATCCGGGAAACATTGACCGAGATCGGGACCGAATATCCGAGCTGATCCTTCCACTCACGGATCTGCCTGGCAGTCTCTTTCCAGACAGCCTCGTCCATTTTCTGGATCAGGCCGTTTTCCTCAAACAGAGGGATGAACACGCCCGGGCTGATCATCCCAAGCGTGGGATGGAACCATCTCACCAGTGCTTCTGCGCTGGCAAGGATCGGGGTATCCGGACGGATATCGAACTTCGGCTGATAATATACCTGGAACTGATTCTCCGCGATGGCGGCAGGGAAATCCTCGATCAGCTGCTCCGCGTAGAGCTGCTGCTGATGCAGGGTCTCATCATAGTAGCCGATCGCCCGGGTGTAGGTCCCCTTGACCGTATCCGCTGCCATCTTGGCGCGGTCGAAGCGCTGCTCCACCTCTACCGTCCTGTCCGCGTTGAGATAGATGCCCATGCGGAACCGCACCCGGTTCTCCCCCGAGTCCTCCCCCACAAGGCCGGAAGTTACCTTCTCCATGATCTCCTCATAGTCCTCCCTGTGAGGACCGTAGATCATAAAGGTGTCCGCCTCCCTGCGGCAAACGATCCCTCCCCCTTCATGCACGAGGGACTGGATCCGGTTCGCGACCTGTTTCAGCACGACATCCCCGTATGCCTTTCCATAGCGCTCGTTGAGCATCCGGAAGTGGTTGATGTCCATGATGACGGCATCGGTCTGAACCTCGGGATGATGCGTGTCATACTGCTGTGCGTAGCTGTAAAAGTATTCCTTGTTGTACAGACCGGTGAGGGAGTCCCGCTCGGTGTCATTGATGATGTCCCGGTCCTCAAAAAGCTCAATGGTCCTGCGCAGCCTCGCCAAGATAACGCCGATGGAAGGATAGGGTTTCGGAATAAAGTCGATAGCGCCAAGTTCCAGGCTCTCGACCTCGGTCTCCCTTTCCGCTGTCGTCACGATGATCGGGATCCCGGAGAGCTCGTCATCCATCCTGACCTCTTTCAGGACATCCAATCCCGTCTTCACCGGCATAAGAATATCCAGGAGGACAAGGGACAGCGTATCCCTGTGTTCCCGCATCTTCTCCAGTGTTTCTGCCCTGTCGCAGGCGAAGAGGATATCATAATCCTCTTTCAGCATCTCTCTCAGGATCTCCCGGTTGATCAGCTCATCCTCCGCGACCAGGATCTGCCGCTTGCTTCCTGTTGAGCGAAATCTCTCGTTTCCCCTCAGCATCTGCTCTTTCCTCTCTGTCTCATCGGACCATGAAAGGTCCGTATATTTACGAATTGATATATCCCGCGAGCACCGCCAGAAGGTCTTCCGGCTGGAACGGCTTTGCGATATGGGCATTCATCCCCGACCCCAGACAGGCCTTCACGTCCTCGTCGTAGGCGTTGGCGCTCATGGCGATGATGGGAAGCCTTTGGAAATAATCCCCTTCCAGCATCCGGACCGCCTCTGTGGCCTCATATCCGTTCATCACCGGCATCTGGATATCCATGAGCACGGCGTCGTAATACCCTGCCCCCATATCCCGGATCATCTCGTATCCGATCCTGCCGTCCCTCGCCCGTTCGGTCCATGCTCCGCTCTGCTCCAGGATCATGGCTGCGATCTCGGCATTGATGTCCAGATTCTCCACGATGAGGATCCGCTTGCCGGAAAGATCGGCTGCCGTCTCCCCTTCCTGCTCCTTCGCATCCTTTTCCTCCGCCATCGGCGCAAGGTCGAGCACCACGGTGAATTCGGAACCCTCTCCGACACGGCTCTTTACCGAGATCGTTCCGCCCATGAGCTCAACGATCTTTGCCGTGATCGCAAGGCCCAGCCCGGTTCCCTGGATCCGGTTGGTAAGGGTGTTCTCTTCCCTGGTGAAGCTCTCGAAAATGTGGGGCAGGTATTCCTCGCTGATGCCGATCCCGGTATCCCGGATGATGAAACGGTAACGGACTTTTCCCGCCAGGGGAGACGCCTCCTCCAGCATGGTTAGGCTCACCTCTTTGCCGCTGGGCGTGTATTTAATGGCGTTGCCAACGATATTGATCAGGATCTGCTCGATCCTCAGCTCGTCCGCCAGGACCAGGTGGTGGGTCACTCTCTCCTTGTCGTAGGTGATGATGAGGCCCTTGCTTTTCGCCTGCAGATCGGTGATGTCCTCGATTCTTCTGAACACGGCAGCGAGATCACATTCACCCTCGTTGAGCTGCATTTTGCCGCTCTCGATCTTGGACATGTCCAGGACATCGTTGATCAGGGTCAAAAGGAAATGGCTGGCGGATCCGATCTTGTCCAGCGACTGCGCGACCAGTTCCGGGTCATTCCTGTTGCTTTTCGCAATGTTGGTGTATCCGACGATGGCGTTCATCGGAGTCCGGATGTCATGGGACATATTGGCGAGAAAGTCGTTCTTCGCGCTGGCGCGGGCTTCGGCCATCCGCTGGCGGTACTCCTCCTCACGCTTCATCTGGGCGTCAATGTTGTTGGTACCGATGATCAGATGGCGCCCGTCCCCGTCTTCCAGCAGCGTCGCCTTCATGCTGACATATACAGGTCCCTCTTCCATGACAATACGGTATTTCATGGTGAAGCTTCCGTCCCGCTCCAGGATGGACATGATCCTTTCCTTGTGGAAGGTCCCCATGAAGCGGTCCCTGTCCTCCGGATAAATGATGCGGTCCATATTTCTCCGGCTCAGCCCGAAGAAATCGTCACCCTCTTTCTCCACACCGAGCTGGCTATACTCCTCCGCGGAACTGTATTCGATGAAGTGATCCGTATCCGGATCCACCACATAGATGCTGAAATAGTCCCCTGCCAGAGCCTGGGCGACACGCGCGTAGGTGATGCTGGCGTTGTGCGCCTCCTCGAAGGCCTGCTTCGCACGCATCTGCTCGTCCACACTGCTGAGCCCGATGACTGCGTGACGCCTCTCTTCCTCGATCATTCTGGTGACCTTGAGGTGCACGTGGGTGGGTCCGCTGCGGAACAGCATGCGGAAGGTCATGGTGAAGGTCCCGGTGGCGTCCAGGGAAGCGATGATGTTTTCCTTGGTGAAAGTCTTGAGGAACATCTTGCGGTCGTCCGGATAAATGATCTCCTCAAAGGCGTTGCGGGAAAAACCGATGAGGTCGTCCCCCATGGTGGGCAGCCCCAGCTCCTTGTATTCAGGAGAGGAGCTGTATTCGATGAACCGGTCGGTCTCGGTATTCACGTAATAGATGCAGAAATAGTCCGCAGCAAGGGCCTGCGCCACGCTGGCCTGGGACACGCTCAGCACTTCTTTATCCATAGATTTCTCTCTTCTAATCCTTGATCAGGCTCTCCAGCGTCTCATACAGCACTTCCGGCTGGATCGGTTTAGACAGGTGCGCGTTCAGGCCTGCCTGCATGCTTCTCTGTACGTCTTCATCAAAGGCGTTCGCCGTGAGCGCGATGATGGGGATCTCCTTGGCGTCCTCCCTGTCCATCGCCCGGATGATCCGGGTCGCTTCCAGTCCGTCCATCTCCGGCATGCGGACGTCCATGAGGATGGCGGAATAATATCCGGAAGGATGACCGGTGAATTTGTCCACCGCTATCTTACCGTTCTCCGCCCTCTCGGTCACGGCCTGTTTGGAGTCGAGGAGCATGGTCAGGATCTCCGCGTTGATGTCTACATCTTCCGCCACCAGAATGCGCTTTCCGGTGAGGTCCGCTTTATGTCCGGACTGGCGGATGCCCATTCCCTTCCGGTTCATGGCGGAGATGAATTCCTCCATGATGTTGCCGGCAAACAGGGGCTTCGACAGGAAACTGTCCACTCCCGCCTTCATCGCCTCCTCCAGGACATCGTCCCAGCGGTACGCGGTGAGGATGATGATAGCCGATTCGTTTCCGATGATCTCCCGGATGTGTCTCGTTGTCTCGACGCCGTCCATCTCCGGCATCTTCCAGTCCACGAGGATCAGGTTATACGGATCCCTCCTCGCGTGGTGAAGCGTCACCATCTCGATCGCATCCTTGCCGCAGCAGGCGATCTCGGACGCGATCCCCACCTTTTCAAGGACCAGTTTCGCGTGCTCGCACGCCACCGGGTCGTCGTCCACGATGAGGACTTTCATATCCTGAGGACGGATCTCCTCCATCCCCTCTCCGGAACCGCTGCGTTCGGAATCCAGAAGCGTCACCGCCACGGTGAAAGTGCTTCCCACGCCTTTTTTGCTCTCCGCATGGATGCTGCCGTTCATCATCTCAACGATGTTTTTGGTGATCGCCATTCCGAGTCCGGAACTGCCGTACTTGTTCGTCGTGGAGGAATCCTCCTGCGCGAAAGCGTCAAAGAGGTGGGGCAGGAAATCTTCGCTCATGCCGATACCGGTGTCCGCGATCTTGAACTGGAGCGTGGAACGACCGTCAAACTGTGCCGTCCTCTCCACCTGCATGGAGACCTTTCCCCCTTCCGGTGTGAACTTGACCGCGTTGCCCAGGATATTGATAAGGATCTGGCGGAGTTTCATGTTGTCCCCGATATAGAACTCGTCCACCTGTCCTTCTATGTTGCACTGATAGTCCAGTCCCTTGTCCGCGCACTGCCCGCTGAACATGGTATTGATCGCTTCAAGCAGTTTCTGGAAAGAGAACTCCTCGTTTTTCAGCGTCATCCTTCCGGATTCGATACGGGACATATCCAGAATATCGTTGATCAGGTTCAGCAGATGCTCAGCGGAGCCGCCGATCTTCTTCAGATACTCCCTTGTCTTCGCCGGGGTATCCGGATCGTTGAGCGCGATATTGTCCAGACCGATGATGGCGTTCATAGGTGTGCGGATCTCATGGCTCATGTTGGAGAGGAAAGCTGTCTTTGCCCTGCTCGCCTCTTCCGCTGTGGCCAGCGCGTCGCTCAGCGCAAGCTGCTGAGACATGTTCTTTCTCGTCTCGAGGTCCACATCGGTAAAGCAGGCGCCCACATTGTGCACCGTGTCGTCCTCCCGCTCTCCGGGATGGCGCACTCCGGCGAACCGGACCATCTCATAGGATTCCTGATCATGCCGGTTGACTTTATAGGTATAGGAGATGGGGCTGTTGCAAAATGGAAGTTTTGTAACAGCTCCTTTTTCATGTTCCCGGGGTCAATATTGTTAAGAATTTGGTGAGATTTCAGGAGTTTTCCCCT
>Ga0256404_1007462_pt1 | contig 17288 bp, 13 predicted proteins | sample RumenRJG_01DNA_FD_185990 | JGI IMG/M metagenome (GOLD analysis project Ga0256404, IMG submission 185990) | Bovine rumen microbial communities from Lethbridge, Alberta, Canada - RJG_01 | ecosystem: Host-associated > Mammals > Digestive system > Stomach > Rumen | place: Canada: Alberta | collected...
ATATCGACAGCCGGGATGGCACCAAACATTCTGGGTCAGAGCTGTCCTGTGGCAGGACGAACCGTTCAGAGCCCCGAAATGGAGAAAAGAACCTTCGCATCTTTCATGGCAAAAAGGTAAGCAAAGGACGTATCACCGTTCGTAAACAGCGTTATCCGATTCAGCCGGGAACAGTTGTACTGTATAACAAACGAAAGATTGCGGCACTTGGTACACATGGTAACGGGATAAAGGTCCTGCTGCCTACAAAAAAGGATGTATCACCTAAAAAGGTAACAATTGTATATCATGCAGGAGCTTTTGTGTGAGAAAGGGGGACGGCGCTCCTCCCCGCTGCAAGCAGCGGGGTTCCCGCGCCTGTTGTAATTTATGGCATCCGGGAGGGGGACCGGATCCTGAAGATGACGGCAGCCCTCCTTGAGGCGGCCTTCCCGGAGGGGCTTGTCTGCCGGACTTCAGAGGACCACTTCATGGTTCTTGGACGGAGCGAGGGGCTGGAGAAACGGCTCTCCGATCTCTGCGCCATGGTATCAAAGAACGCAGCGGGGAGCATCCTGCAGCTCAAGGCCGGCATCTGCGACGCCATCCCGGAGGGGACGCCAACCGGGGAGGAGATCTCCTCCGCCTGCGACGGCGCAAGGCTTGCCTGCGGGTGGATCCGGGAGAACGCGAGAATGTCCTGGCACCGCTTTGACGACAGGGTACGGGAGACGTATGAGAAGCAGTCCTATGTGCTGGCTACCTATCAGATGGCTCTGAAGGAGCACAGGATCCGGGTGTACTACCAGCCCCTCGTCGATGTGGCGACGGGAACGCTCTGCGGCTTTGAGTGCCTCTCCCGCTGGGAGGACCCGGAGAGGGGGATGCTCTCCCCCGCGGAGTTCATCCCGGTGCTGGAGCAGCACCACCTCATCGGCCTTCTCGACCAGTACCTCCTGGAGGAGATCTGCAGGGAGGCAGGAAAGCGAGAGGAGAAGGGCCTTGGTCGGATCCCTGTCTCCTTCAACATCAGCCGGGATGACTTCAGCTACGGCGACATGTGTGAGACCATCCGGAGCACTGCGGACCGGTACGGGATCCCCCACGGGCAGCTCATTGTGGAGATCACGGAGAGTGCCTTTTCGGATGCGCCGGAGCTCATCCGGGAGCAGATCCGGCGCTTCCATGAGAACGGATTTTTGGTCTGGATGGACGACTTCGGGAGCGAGTACTCCTCCCTCGGCACCCTGCAGACCATGGACGTGGACCTGATCAAGCTCGACATCCGGTTTCTCCGCTCCTATGAGGAGGAGAGAAGGACCGAAGATGGCGGAACCCGGGCAGCATCGCTTCTTCGGGCTGTCATCCGGATGGCGCAGGAGCTGCGCCTGCCCACGCTCTGTGAGGGCGTGGAGTCAAAAGAGGAGCTCACCCTCCTCCGGGAGGTGGGCTGCGACAGGGCGCAGGGGTACTGCTTTGGAAGGCCCGCGCCGGTTGATAAGATAAGAACGAAATAAAGAGGCGAAGATCCCGCCCGGGGCATCCGGACGGAATCTTTGTTTCATTGCCGTGCAGATCTTTGCGGGAAACCGCGGAGGCGGCACAGAGACAGGGCACACACCAATCCGGAAGGAGAAACAGATGGCAAGAGAAAAAAAATACCGCGGAATGAGTCTGACAGAGCTTGGGGAATATGTGGCAACTCTCTTTACCTATGAACTCGGCAGGAATGCAGGCAGCGACCTGGTGGACAAGCCGGAGGATGCCGCCATGAAGGGACTGCTGCAGGCGGCTTTTCTGGACATGTTTCCGGAGGGCCCGGTGATCCTCGGCCTTGCGGGCGATATGACCTCCGGAAAAAGGGACGGAAAGAACCCGGTATCCCGCTTTGAGAAGGCGGTATCGCAGCTTGGCGACCTCATCTCCTCCACCTGTGCCACGATTCTGACCTCGGGGGCGGACATGAACGAGGAGGAACTCATTCCCCTGTATCCTGCAATCGGACAGGCCTTTGTTGCCTGCTGCGAACTCTTCCCGGAGGATCCGGAAGAGGAGGGGTATCTCTACGAGTGGGAGTTCCCGAACGGGTACGGCGAAGAGGACGGGGAGTATGCGCTTTTTTTTCAGGCTGCGGATGAGGCTCTGGAAGAGGCGACGGACGCTGTGCTGCGGGCGGATACGGATGCCGGCCTGGCGCTCATGGACGATTTTGAAGAGATGGGAGCATATGACAACCGCACGGAGGACCCGGAGCTCTGGGAGGGCGTGGTGGAATGCCTCTCCATGCTCAGCCTTCCGGAGGGGTTTCAGGGCCTGTCGGAGGAGGAGGACGGCGAGGATGTCCAGCACATGCTCTCAATCGCCCTGAACGAGATGCACCCGGACTTTGCGGAGTACTTTGTGAATGCGTGCGGAAGGTTCGGGGATGACAAGATTCTGCCGTTCCCGGGCTTTATGGATCCGGAGGAAAAGAAACGGAATGACCTCATCCGCCTTCTGGAGAAAACCTATCTCGACACCATGCTGGAAGAGGTCTTTGCGGGCTATCCGGCGTATCTGGAGACCATGAAGGAGAAGACAGAGGAGCCGGTCATTCGCCACGTCCTTTTCTTCTACCTAATCGGGATCCTTCTGTTCCACGGATATACGGACGATGAGGAGGACTGGGACGATGAGGACTTCGACTTCGATGATGATGATGATGACGATGATGATTTCTGAGAAAGGAGAACGGAAGGAGAAAACGGCGCAGTAACCGCGGCGGGTGCGGCACAGCAGATCTGCAGGGGCGGGTTTGCTGTGCCGCTGTACCATGTTTCCCAGAAGAGGTGGGCCAATGAAGGATATCAGAATACTGGAAGAGGCAATGGAAAGGGCAAAGGACGATGAGGGAAAGCTTGCGCTCATGGATCTCATCGCAGACAACCTCACGGAGTTTTCGGTGCTCGTCGCGGTTCCCGGGAAAGAGGACCTGCCCATCCCCGGGCTTCCGCTGTTCACAAGAGAAAAATTCATGGAGGAGCTCCCGGAGACAAAGGTGCAGCGGATGACCCTGCAGGAGGCCTTTGAGGAGGCCATATGCCTCCCCGGGTGCGAGGGCGTGGTACTCAACATTACCAATCAGCCGGCCCCCGGCATGAGCATCGGCGGCATTCACACAAGGCTCGTCCGCTGGGACAGGAGAAAGGAGGACCCCGCGGAAGTCTACGAGGGCCTCGACAAGAGGATGCTTATCATGCGCCTTCTCCAGTCCCTGAACGGGGCAGGCAGGGAAAAGGTCATGCTCTGCATTCAGGAACTCCATCTCCTCTGTGCGAGGATCCCAGCAAAGGAGGCGGAAGACTGCCTCGATGAGCTTGTTGTCTTCCTGGAGACGCCGGAGCGCCGCTGGGCGGAGGCAGTGCAGAAGCTGAATGCCATTCTTCAGAGGAACGGGATTCGGGAGGAGGATCTGGCCCTTACCTACGGCGGGGAGGAGGCCCTGCAGCATCTATTGGAGGAGAAGGACTATGCAGGCGCTGTGGGCTGGGCAGCGGTCCACCGCACGGAAAAGGCCCTTGCAAAGAAGGCTGCCGCCGCCCTCCAGGCGGGGCGGGAGAGCGGCATTCCCGGCGCCTCTTGCCTCCTCGGGTGCTTTTATGAAACCGGCTGGGGCGTGGAGAGAGACCTCCTGAGGGCAAGGGCCTGCTATGCCAAGGATGCCGCTGCGGGAAATGCGCAGGCCATCCGCCGCTTTGCAAGGCTCCTTGAGAGGGGAACAAAGGACAGCGCCCCGGACCCTGCGAGGGCGATCGCGCTCTATCAGCGGGGCGCAGAGCTCTCCGCGGACCCCGGGTGCCTCGAGAAACTTGGAGATGCCGCCCTCGCAGGGAGGCTCTCTCCCCTCGGAGAGGAGGATGCCTTTGCCCTCTACCGGAGGGCGCTGAAGCGCACCTATGAGGCACCTGGAACCGAGGACTGCCGGCCCGGGATTCTGCTCCGGGTGGGGATCTGTCTTCTCTACGGCCTTGGGACGGGGAAGAATCCCGATCGGGCCCTCGGGTACCTCCGGCAGGCAGCCGGCACCTATGCCCTGCGCAGCAGATGGGACGAGGCATCGAAGGAGAAGGCCTTCTGGGCGGAGCTCCTCTGCGATGAGGCAAGACATGCCGTTCACCCCGAGTCGAAACTCCTCCACAAGGGTGACAGGATCCAGGTTGAGGAGAGCGGAACTGTCTATGAGGGCGTTGTCCTGGAGATTCTGGAGGATGGAAGGCTCTGCCGCATCCGGAAGGACGGGGAGAAGAAAGAGATGCGCTTTCTCCCGGAGGGAGCGATCAGCAGCGTGGAGGGAGACCGGTTTGAAGACCATGCTTCCCTCCTTCGCCTGCCCCTCACGGGTGTGATCGAGGCGGAGTGGGAAACCGGATTTACAGCAGCGCTGTATGGCTCCTTTTCCTGTGCGGAGGGCCTCCTTGCGGGAGGAGGGAAAGACAGCAGGAAACTGGAAGAGGCGGTTCGCTCCGCCCGCGCCGGATGGGAGGAGCGGTACCCGGGAATCCGGGAGAGCGTTCCGCCGGCAGCCCTGGCAGCGCCCTGCGGGCTCCTTGCCGCATCCCCGGAGGAGGCGGCAGCCCTTGCCGCGCAGATGACGGCTTTCTGGGACATGGAAGAAGACAGAAAACAGGATGCGGAGGCCTTTGCCGTATTTACCTGTCTTGCAGAAGAGGGGAAAGAGCCGGAGGAGATCCGCTCCGACCTTGCGGAGCACTTTCCAGGTTTCCTGGAAGAGGAGGCGCATCCGGAGGCGATCGCCATCAAGGCGGCGCTGGATGCGACGTCCTTTCCCTCTGCCATCCTGCATGCCGTGGAAAGAGACTGCGAGCCTGGCATTGCTGGCCTTGCCGCAGGCGCCCTCTTCCCTGTCCCGGAGGGGACTGCCTATGACGCGCTGCTTGGCGTGACAGACGATGTCAGACAGGTGCTGCGTCACCTTGAAAAGGCGCTGCTGGAGAAGCTGGAGAAAAGGCAGGAAAGCGCGCAATAACCTTGCGCCGCCCGGCGCTTTGGTCGTACAATGTCTCTTCGCCTGCCGGAAAGCGGTCAGGCAAAGGAGAGAATTCAATGCAGGGAAACAACGAGAAGGAATCCGCAAAGGCGCAGTATCAGAGGATGACGGAGCAGCCCGTGAGCGTGCTCATCCGGCAGCTCTCCGCTCCGACCATCGTCTCGATGCTCGTCACCAATCTCTACAACATGGCCGACACCTACTTTGTCTCGTCCCTCGGGACCTCGGCGAGCGGCGCCACCGGCGTCGTCTTCGGCCTCATGTCGATCCTGCAGGCGTTTGGGTTCATGTTCGGACACGGGGCGGGCAGCAACATCTCCCGGCAGCTCGGGGCAAGGGATGCGGCCAGTGCAAAGCACTACAGCGCGGTATCCTTTTATCTCTCGATCTTTGCCGGCCTTGCGGTCCTCGTCCTCGGCCTTGTCTTTCTGAATCCGCTCATGCGTCTTCTCGGGAGCACGGACACAATCCTCCCCTATGCAAGGACCTATGCCTTCTGGATCCTGCTCGCGGCGCCCGCGATGACGAGCGCCTGCGTCATGAACAACATCCTGCGCTATGAGGGCATGGCCTTCTACGCGATGCTCGGCCTGACAAGCGGCGGCATCCTGAATATCTTTGGGGATGCCCTGCTGATCCGGGGCTTTGGCATGGGCATCGAGGGCGCCGGCATCTCGACGGCGGTCACCCAGTACATCAGCTGCGTGATCCTTGCGCTCCCCTACCTTCGGGGAAAGACGAGGAGCAGCCTGAGCCCCCGCTATTTCTCCCTGGACTTTCCGGTCATCGGAAATGTCTGCCTGACAGGGACCCCCTCCCTGGTGCGGCAGGGCCTTGGCGCAGTCTCCACGATGGTCATGAACAACCTGGCCGGCGGCTACGGCGACGCCGCGGTGGCTGCGGTCTCCATCGTCAACCGGGTGGTGCTGTTTCTGAACTGCGTCACCATCGGCATCGGCCAGGGCTTCCAGCCCGTCTCCGCCTTCAACTTCGGAGCCAGAAAGTACAGCCGCGTGAAGGGAGGCTTTTTCTTCTCCCTGAAGTATGCGGAGGGTATCATGGTGGCCCTCGGCGTTCTCGCCTTTGTCTTTGCCCCGGACATCATCCGGCTGTTCCGGGAGGACCCGGAGGTCATTGCAGTCGGCACCCCGATGATGCGGCTGCAGTGCGCCGGCATCGTCTTCAGTCCCCTCTCCGTCTTCGGGGACATGATGTTCCAGTCGATCGGAAAAGCAAAGACCTCCGCCTTTCTTGCGACGATGCGGCGGGGGATCCTGCTGATCCCGGCGGCGCTGGTTCTCAATGCGCTCTTTGGGCTGAACGGCCTCGAGTTCTCCCAGGGCATCTGCGATGTCCTGACAGGCCTTGTGACCCTCCCCTTTGTCGCGGCCTTCCTGCGGCACCTCCCGGCGGACGGGACCCCGATGCAGAGGGAACACCGGGCAGAGGCTTCCTGACAGGGAGAAACCCGGAAACAATACCGGAAACAATCAAAGAAGAGGCAGAAAACGCAGATAACCTGCGCTTTCTGCCTCTTTGTCTGTCGGAATGCAATACAGAGGATGGGGAGTCGTGATCAGGAGAGCGTCGCCGAGGGGCCGCCGTCCATGCTGGGGTAGCGCTTTTTCGTGAAGGCGCTGGCAAGATCGTCCACAAAGGCGGTGGCGTTCCGCTGCTCGATCTTGGTCAGCACGGGCTGGAGCGACCGGATTGACATCCGGAGGGCGTTCAGGTTTCTCCCGATGGGGCCGCGCAGGTTGACGGACACGTGGAGGGAGAGCGGAATCGTGTAGAGCCCGCGCTCGGTTGCCATCCGGTCCGCAAAGTTGTTTACGAACGGGAGCAGGTCCCGCCAGTTCTCCGTGCGGTCCACCACGCGGAAGATCTGGGCTTTCTCGTCGAGAACCCCGTCCTGGGTCTCGAAAGCGTCCTCGATGTCGATGCTCTCCATGTACTGGCAGAGCTCCAGGACCCTTCCCTTCTCGCGGATGCAGAAGCCGTTGTGGCTGGCATCGGAGGAGAGCAGGATGGCATCGGTCCCCTCCTGGTTGTCGGAGAAGGTCAGCACGCCGTCGGTGGCGGCACAGAGTGTAAGGAGCTTTTCGTGGCTCTTCTTGAAGGACTCCCACCGCGCATCGGAGAAGGACCCCTCCAGATCGCCCAGGGTCTCCGCGAGATCCCGCAGCACGGTGGAGGAGGCAATGTCCGCCTGCTCCCTTCTGGTCAGGGCGAGATCCGAGCGGGGATAGCCGTTGGCGAGGTCATCCGAGATCCGCTGGAGAAAGCTCGGGCACTGCCTTCTGCGACTGCAGGTGTCGCAGTTCTGGATGCCGACGGGAGAGCCGTCGACAGACTCCACGTTGAAGTGGGGGATCCAGCGGTCCCCGTACTTTGCCAGGGTGCGGCCATCCGCCGTGTGATGGAGCAGCACCCAGGCGATCTGCATCTGCATGCCGTCTGCCGAGCTGAAGAAACCGCAGATGCAGTGGTAGTCCGCATCCGCGTGCATCACCTCCGACTCCGGAAGGAGACCGGAGAGCGGGCCCTCCACCTCATCCTCCTCCGGCTCATAGTCGGTCAGGATGAAGGCATGGGTGCCCATCTCCAGACCGAGTTCCTGGAGATCCGCGATGGAGAGAGTGGCAAGGTAGTGTACATCGTTGGCAAGGTGCATGGTGTCCGGGTCCATGCCCTGGCTTCTGGCATAATCCTCCGCCTGTTCAATCAGGCTGACCAGAAATTCCTTCTTGTTTGACATCCCGAGCTGAATGCCGGTGATGATCTGTTCCAGTTCCGTGCGATGCTGTGCTTTCATGGTACCTCCTGCCGCGGGGGCCGCCTGCGGCCCATACAGAGTATCACAACAGAGGTGGAAAGCCAATGTCCTGAGGCAGAAGAGTTCCTGTCAGGGGAGGCCAGTCCGTCACGGTTTGGGACAGGTCCCGGTCTTCCGAAGCAGCGCATTGAGCCATTTCTCCTCAGAGCGCTCCGGCCTTGCATCGGAGGAGATCCAGAGGGAGCAGAGGGAGAGCTCGGGACGAAGTAAGAGAAGCCGGGAGAGCTTCTCCTCATCAAGGTCCGTGAAGAACCGCCCGTTCCGCTCCCCGGAGAACGTCCCGTACTTGAAGGAGATGTAGAGGATGCCCTGCGGCTTTGCTGCCCGGGACATGCGAAGAAGAACCTCCGGGAGCTCCTCCTTTGGCACGTGCAGGATGGAGGCGCAGGCCCAGATCCCGTCGTACCGGTTTTGGACCGCAAGGTCCTGGAAGCGAAGGCACTGCACGGGAATGCCGGTGTTCCGGCTTGCGATGTCTGCCATCTTCGGGGAGCCGTCTGTGGCATCGACCTTAAAGCCCCGGGAGAGAAAGTACCGGGTGTCCCGCCCGGAGCCGCAGCCAAAGTCGAGGATCCTGCCGCCCTCGGGGACCAGGGAGAGAAACCGGTCCTGCACGGAGGAGAATGGGATGTCCAGGGTGCTGTCTGCAAAGTCCTCTGCGTGCGCATTGTAGTAGAGGAGGGTCTTCTCCTCCTGCTTTCCCGTATTTTCCATCTGTTGCCTCCTTCTCTGTCACACCAGCGCGCTGCGCCGCAGGATTTGCTGTGGCAGAGCTCCTGCGGGCAGTGTAGTATGAAACGGAGGGAAGATCAAGAGCGCCAGTACCGCAGAAAACGCGGCACGGAGGGAAAAATGACAGAACCGATCATCACGCTGGACCTCCATGGCAAAAGGACAGAGGAGGCAAAGAAAACCATCGATGCAGTGCTTGCCGCGGCGGGACCCGGCGTCTACCGGATCCGGATCATCCACGGCTTCAGCCACGGCGATTCGATCCGCCGCATGGTCTGGGAGGAGTACCGGTACGGGAGGGAGCCCCGCGTCCTTCGGGTGGAGGGCGGCTGGAACGAGGGCGTCACGGAGCTCGTCCTCCGGGAGTACTGAAGGCCTCTCAGTCGGGATCCTCCGCATCAAGCCGGTCCTCCTCCGGGAGATCCGGCGGATCTGCAGATGGCGGCAGCACCGCCTGGATGTGCTGGATGAACTTTTTGGAGGCAGGGGAGAGGGCGCTCTCGTCCTTGTAGGCGATGCCGAGGTCCCGCTTGAAGTAGGGGGAGAGGGGAAGGGAGATGAAGTCGTAGTCCGCATCGTCGATGACGAGCTTTGGCAGGATGCTGATGCCGAGGCGGTTTGCCACCATGGAGACGATCGCATGGTCGTCCTTGGAGGTAAAGCGAATGTCCGGTTTGATCTTCGTCTTGTCAAGCAGGTGGTGGATGTCGTAGTCCGTCCCCTCCGCGGAGAGGATGAACGGCTGCTTTACCATCTCCGCCACGGGGTAGGACTTCCTCTGCGCATACTTCGGCTCATTGGGGAGGATTGCCATGAGCGGATCCTCCCGGAGCTGGATCCAGTTCAGGGCGCTTGTGTGGCGCCTTGAGAGAAGGCCGAAGTCCGCCACATGGTCCTCAATCCAGCCCACGATGTCATCCGTGCCGCCCTCGAGGAGCTCGATCTCAATGCCGGGATAGTCCTGCCGGAAGCGGTAGATGATCTGGGGGAGCCAGTTGCGGGAGATGCTCGCAAAACAGGCAATCGTGATGTGGCCGGTGGTGAGGCCGTTCAGAGAGGAGATCGTCTCCTCCAGGTGCTCGTTCACCGAAAGGAGCTGACGCACGAGCGGCAGAATCTGCCTGCCCGCCGGCGTCAGAAAGGCGCCGTTCTTTGCCCTTCGGAACAGGGCAAAGCCGAGCTCCGTCTCCAGGGACTTTAAGGTATGGGAGACCCCGGGCTGGGTGTAGCCGAGCCGGTCTCCGCTCTTGGTGAAGTTATGGGTCTCTGCGACGTCCGCAAACAGTGCATACTTTGAGATTTCCATGACAGCCGTTCCTTTCCGGCAGGCGGCAGAATACAGGAACAACAAAACGGGGACATTTCCGTCTGGAAATGTCCCCGTTGACAATCATTGTTCTGTATGAAACCCGGAGCTGCCCGTCCTATCTGGATTCCTGGTATCGGTCGCGACTCCCCCGCCCGGACGCAGCAACGCACATCAGAAAGAGAGAGGAGGTGCCGGTTCTGCCGCCTCCGTTAGGGGGATTATATAGCGAAAGCAGGGAAATTGGCAAAGGAATTTTGAGAAAATATCGGCGCTGCAGAGAAAAAAAGAGGAGCAGCAGGTGCGGGAAATCCCGGAAGAAACAGGGATTTTTCGGGGAACTCTGGATGAAAAATGGTTATCCATTCCGATTTTGCATGCAGAGCATGAAAAATTATAAGTTTACAAAAAATCGGCAGCTCCCTATGATACGGGTAAGCTTTCAAGCAGACAGACAAAGGCGTCTCAAAGACGCAGTTGTCTGTTTTTTTATTGGCTTGTGACCAACCGGACAAAAAGGAGGAAATCATTATGAAGAAGAGATTTGCAGCGATCATGGCAGCGAGTGCAATGACAGCAGCCGCACTTGCAGGATGCGGGAGCTCCAGCTCCTCGGGCACCGCCGCTTCCTCTGCAGCAGAGACCACAACTGCGGCAGAAACCGCAGCAGCCGCAGAGACCTCCACGGAAGCGGCAGCCGCCGCTGCAGATGCTTCTTCCGTCCAGGGCGCCCTCGAAGACGTGGAACTCTCCATCGGCACCTCCGGAACCTACGCTCCCTTCTCCTACTTTGCAGAGGACGGCACCACCCTCCAGGGTTATGACATCGGCATGCTCGATGCCCTGCAGCAGGTCCTGGGTTTTACCGTCAAGGGCGGCAGCTATCAGGACATGGACTATGGCCCGCTTGGCACATCCTTAAGCCAGGGAACCCTCGATGTCGGCGCGGCTGCTCTGTGCGCAACGGATGAGCGCAAGAAGAGCATGAACTTCACGGAGACCTACTACGATGCCGGCATTGTCGTCTGTGTGGCAGAGGACAATGACACGATCACCAGCGTGGATGACCTCACCTCCGGCGACTACACCGTCGCCCTGCAGACCGGCACCATCGCCTACGAGTACGGCGTCGCCAACCTTCCTGAGAGCTGCATCCAGGCCTATGACTCCCAGGCCCTTGCCTACAAGGCCGTTGAGGATGGCCAGGCGGATGCCACGATCTACGACCTGCCCGGCACCAACTACTCGATCAAGACCGGCCAGATCCACTTAAAGACCGTCGGCGATGAGTTCTATACCGGCCAGGCACCCTACGCCATCGCCCTCTCCTTCGACATCTGCGAGAAGTATCCGGAGATCATCGATGACTTCAACGCCGCGATCGACTCCCTGCGCGACAACGGCACGCTGGATCAGCTGAACGAGCAGTGGTGCCAGTAAGCAGAAAAGCAAAGAACAAAGGGAAGAGCCCGTACCGGCGAGACTTCGCACCATGCGCGGGCTCTTTCTCTGTTCCATCAGGTGAATCAGGCAAAGGAGAGAAGCCATGTCAGCAGAACTCATCCAATCCTTCGTGCCGATGCTCCTTCGGGGACTGCGCGTCACCATGCAGATCGCCGTCACCGGCATTCTCCTGGGCTTTGTCCTGGGGTCCCTCTCAGGGTATGCACTGCAGAGTAAAAACAAGGTGGCCAGGACCATCGCAAATGTCTACGTCTGGATCATCCGCGGCACTCCCATCGTGGTCCAGGCCCTGTATGTCTACTTCGTTGTGCCGGCCCTCATCACGCTGGTGCGGGGCTCCCGCTACACCATGGCGAGCACTCTTGCGGGCACAATCGTCATCACCCTCAATGCCGGTGCCTTCATCTCCTCGATCGTCAAGGGCGCCCTTGAGAGCATTGACATCGGACAGAAAGAGGCAGGAAGGGCGCTTGGCCTTACGGAGACGCAGATTCTGTGGCATATCGTGATCCCGCCTGCGTTCAAGTCCATGATCCCCGCCCTGTTCAACCAGTTCATCATCTCCGTCAAGGACACCGCCCTGCTGTCCATGATCTCGGTGAACGAGATCACCAGGCAGACGCAGAACTACGTGTCCCGCACGTACAACACGATCCCGGCCTACACAATCTGCGCGCTGTTCTACCTGCTCCTTCTCTCCATCCTGATGGTGCTGCAGAAGGTGGTGGAGAGCCGCATCCAGAAATCCTGATTATTAAATAGGTAAGGAGAGATTATCATGACTGACGGCGTATTGCTGGAATCGGTCCACTTAAAGAAGTCCTTTGACGACATGGAGGTGCTCCGGGACATCAACGTAAAAGTCCAAAGCGGCGAGGTTGTGTGCATCATCGGCCCCTCCGGATCCGGAAAGAGCACGTTCCTTCGCTGTATCAACCAGCTGGAGACCCCGACCGGCGGTCAGGTCCTCTACAAGGGGCAGGACATGTGCGAGAAAGGCGCGGATATTAGGGCATTCCGGGAGAAGGTCGGAATGGTGTTCCAGCGCTTCAACCTGTTTCCGATGAAGACGGTCCTTGCCAACGTGACCATGGCACCGGTCCTGACAAAGCACAAGTCCAAGGAAGAGGCGGAGGAGCTCGGCATGGAGCTTCTTCGAAAGGTCGGCCTTGAGAGCAAGGCAAAGGCAAAGCCCGCCATGCTCTCCGGCGGCCAGCAGCAGCGCGTTGCGATCGCAAGAGCCCTCGCCATGGAGCCGGAGGCCCTTCTGTTTGATGAGCCAACCTCGGCCCTCGATCCGGAACTTGTGGGCGAAGTGCTGAACGTCATGCGGGACCTTGCCCGGGACGGCATGACCATGGTGGTTGTGACCCACGAGATGGCCTTTGCGAGGGATGTCGCAGACCGTGTCATCTTCATGGCAGACGGCTACATCGTGGAGCAGGGCACCCCGGAAGAGGTGTTCGGAAATCCCAGGGAAGAGAGAACCAGGGCATTCCTGTCCCGGTTCCGGGAGGGATAAAAATGAAGAAGTTTGTGATCACCATCAACCGCAATTTCGGCAGCCTCGGCCGCCCGATTGCAAAGCGGCTCTCGGAGCTCTTAAACGTGGAGTACTACGACCGCGACATCGTGGAGGCTGCGGCAAAGAAGATGAATCTCCCGGTCTCTGTCATCAGCCGCATCGAGGAGAAGCGCTCCGGGTTCTTCTCCATGCTCTTTCCCCTGGGCAATGACAGCCCGGAGCACCAGCGGGCGGTCTTTGAGGCCCAGTCAGAGATCATAAGGGACATCGCAGCGAAGGAGTCCTGTATCATCGTCGGCCGCTGCGCCGACTATGTCCTGAAGGACGAGGTGGATGCGATGCACGTCTATATCTATGCGCCCTATGCGGACCGGCTCGCGAACTGCGTCGAGTCCCTCGGCATGAAGAAGGACGAGGCAAAGCGCATGATCGCCGGCGTCGACAAGGCAAGGGATGCCTATCACCGCTACTTTGCGGGATACCCCGCAGATGATCCGGACCATAATCACTTCATCATCAACAGCGCCCTGCTCGAGGTGGAGGGCACGGCCCAGGCGCTTGCCGCCATCACGAGGGTGAAGTTTGGGGAGCCGGGTGAGGGACCGGAGAAGAAGGAAGCGGCAAAAGGCTGAACAGCATTCCGGAGGACAAAGCGGTGAACAGACCGTCAGTCGGAAAATATGAGTATGCGCTAAAGACCATCGACAGTCACACCGAGGGCGAGTCGACGAGGATCATCTATGACGGCTTTCCGGACCTGCCCGGAGAGACCATGATGGACAAGAAGAAGTACCTGATGGAGCACTACGATAAACTGCGCTGCGCGCTGATGCTCGAGCCCCGCGGGCACAGGGACATGTTCGGGGCGGTGCTGACGCAGCCCGTGCACGGGGAGGCCGATACCGGCGTCATCTTTCTCGACAGCGGCGGTTGCCTGAACATGTGCGGCCACGGCAGCATCGGCACAGCCTCCATGCTGGTTGAGACCCACATGGTGCCGGTCACAGAGCCCTATACCACAGTTGTCCTGGATGCCCCCTCCGGGGTCATCCGTACCAGGGTGAAGGTGGAGGACGGTCACGCCGTGGAAGCGAGCATTGTGAACGTCCCCGCCTTTCTCTATAAGGAAAACCTCGAGATCGAGATCCCAGGCTATGGCAGGATCCCCTGCGACATCTCGTTTGGCGGGTCCTTCTTTGCCCTCGTCAACGCGGACGCCATCGGCCTCTCCCTGGAGATCGGCAACATCGAGGAGATCACGGACCTTGGCATGAAGATCCGGGAGAAGATCAACGACACCGTGGAGATCCGCCACCCCTACCTCGACATCACGACGGTGGACCTGGTGGAGTTCTACGGGAAGACAAAAACGCCCGGCGCGGACATGAAGAACTGCGTCATCTTCGGCAATGCCCAGGCGGACCGCTCCCCCTGCGGAACCGGGACCTCGGCAAAGCTTGCCGCCCTGTACGCAAAGGGAAAGATGCAAGTCGGCGGGAAGTTTGTCTACGAGAGCATCACCGGCTCCCTCTTTACCGGAGAGATCCTGCAGGAGGTGGATGTGGGCGGCAGAAAGGGCGTCATCCCGAGAATCACCGGGAGCGCCCACATCACCGGCATGAACGACTGGATCATCGACGAGCGGGATGCGCTGCGCTACGGGTTCCTCCTCGGCAGCGCGGGAGAGAGCACGGAGGACGAGGCCTCCGAGCGGGAGAAGATCGTGGACGCAGCCTGGGAGCTGTTCCGGGAGAAGGGATACGAGACGACCTCCTCGGAGGACATCGCAGAGCGGGCCGGCGTCTCCCTCACCGTCTTCCGCCGGTATTTTCACCACAAGGAGGACCTGTCCCACACCCTCGGAGAGCTCTTTGACCGGCAGTACTCGCAGCTTCTCGTCTCGATGGATGGGAGTCTGTCCGCCTCGGAGAAGCTCCTTCAGCTCAACCAGGAGATGTTCCGCATGATCGAGGAAAAGGTGCCCTTCCACCTGGTGTCCCATGTCTACGTGGGCATGCAGCCCAGGGAGCAGGATGTCCTCAACGAGAAGCGATTCTACTACCGCCTGATCCCGAGCCTCTTCGAGGCGGGAATCCGGAGCGGGGAGTTCCCCGCGATCACAGACGCGGAGGAGGCCGCAAAGACATACGAGACCCTGGAGCGGGGTCTGATCTACGACTGGTGCGTGCGGGACGGGAAGGATTCCCTGACCGAGTGCGGCAGCAGGATCATCCGCCTTTATCTCCAGGACATGCAGGCAAAAACGATCCGGGAGGACGAAATCATCCGGCACAGGTGACGGATATCCGCCTCCCGTCTTTTGGAAAAGTACCATGCGGATTTTTCATGACCTTCATGTGATTTCGGCGTTTTACAAATCCGTGAAACATCCGTATCATGTGGTCATCCGATGAGGGAAGGGAACTTCCCCAGGGAGTGAAGCGAAACAAAGAACTGAATAGCGCTTGTTGCAAGGAGTTGAACAATGAAGAAACAGTTTCAATTTCCTCTGAAGCAGGGTATTGGAGCACCAGCTGTCCCGTCCGTCGTCAAGGGTGACGACGTTGTACGAGGACAGCTGATTGCGTATCCGGAGGAAGGAAAGCTCGGGACCGCGATCTACGCAAGCGTATCCGGTACCGTGACGGAGGTGACGGACACCGCCATAACGGTTGAGGCGGCGGAAAAGCAGGAAAAGACCTATGTTCCCCTTCAGGGAGACGATCCGCTGGATCTCATCAAAAAATCCGGCCTTGTGGGCCTTGGCGGTGCGGGTTTCCCCGTCTACGCAAAGCTCGCAAAGCCCTTTGCAGAGGGCGGGACGGTGATCGTCAACGCTGCCGAGTGCGAGCCGATCCTCTCCCACAACATCGATGCGATCGAGCACCATCCGGAGGATCTGATCCGCGGCCTTACGATTGAGATGGAGGTCACAAACGCGGCAGAGGGCGTCATCGCCATCAAGAAAAAGCATGAGAAGGCGGTGAAGGTCCTCCAGGAGGCACTGGAGGAGAGAAATGGCGGAAAGCCGATCAGACTCCACCTCCTCCGGGACATGTACCCGATGGGAGAGGAGAGAGCGATCGTGCGGGAGGTCCTGGGACAGCTCCTTCCCGTCACGGCACTGCCGCTCGAGGCAGGCGCCATCGTCTCCAACGCGGAGACCGTGATGCGGGTCCACGAGGCAGTGGATCTCAAAAAGCCCCTCATCGACAAGGATCTGACGATCGCCGGGAAGCTTGCGGGAAACGAGAACCTGATCCAGATCTTCCACGACGTGCCGATCGGCATGCAGGCAGGGGATGCATTCGAGATGGCGGGAGGCCTTGCGGACTCCTATGGCGAGCTCATCATGGGCGGACCCTTCACCGGAAAGCGAACAGAACGCACCGCCCCGATCGTGAAGACAACTGGCGGCCTGATTGCAGCCGAGTGCTTCCCGAAGGGACCCGAGAAGATCGGACTTCTCGTCTGTGCCTGCGGCGCCGACGAGGCGAGAATGCGGCAGATCGCAGAAAGCATGGGCTCCGAGGTGGTTGGCGTCCAGTTCTGCAGGCAGGCAAAGGAAGTCAAAAACGCGAGAAAGTGCGAGAACCCGGGCAAGTGTCCCGGACAGGTCGCAAAGGTCCTCGCCCTGAAGAAGGCAGGTGCCCAGGCAATCCTCATCGGCAACTGCACGGACTGCTCCAACACCGTCATGAGCTGCGCGCCGCAGCTCTCTCTCCCCGTCTACCACAGCACGGACTGCGCACTGCGCGCCGTCAACCACAAGCTGGTGCGGCGAATCCACGAACACATCGAATAACGAAGCAAACGAACCATACAACGGATAACACTCTCAGGAGGTAAACATGTCTATCACAAAGGAAACACTCAAGGCGCACCTGGACGATCCCGCAATCTTCTGCTGCAGACGGCAGAAGGGCCTCGTGATCAGTGAGGCGGATCTGGAGGATCCCGGCATCTTCGACGACATGGTCGATGCAGGACTCTTAACCCTCTCCCCGGACGGACTCAGGATCCGCCAGGTTCTGGGATCCACGCTCCTTCAGGATGTGGAGGCCCTGACCCCCATCACGAAGGACGTTCTGGACAAGGTCAACGAGGATGCTTCGGCACCCGAAAAAGCACCGGCAAAGGCAGAGACCCCTGCAGAGGAAGCGGCCCCGGCACCTGCCATCACGACAGCCGCGAAAGGAGACGGTATGCTGCACATCCACATCGGAAAGGCAGACAGGATTGAAGACCTGACACTGGACATCCCGCTCGGAGGCGCTGCCCCCGCTTCGGCAGTGGGAAAGAGCGAGGCGCTCCCGGAGACCGCGCCGGCAAAGAAGGGTGAGAAGAAGGTCATCCGCACTCTTGTCAAGAAGCACATCAAAATCACGGACGTCGAGAT
>Ga0256404_1007463_pt1 | contig 17284 bp, 13 predicted proteins | sample RumenRJG_01DNA_FD_185990 | JGI IMG/M metagenome (GOLD analysis project Ga0256404, IMG submission 185990) | Bovine rumen microbial communities from Lethbridge, Alberta, Canada - RJG_01 | ecosystem: Host-associated > Mammals > Digestive system > Stomach > Rumen | place: Canada: Alberta | collected...
CGTGTCGATGAAGTATCCAACGCTGATTTTCTGATGTTTTCGGCGCGAATCCCGCGGTCGATGCCGGTTTCTCACGCTAAAAGGAAGGATTCGAATGGCCATCCTGTCAGACTTTCATCTTCACTCCTTCTTCTCCGCAGACTCTGATACCCCGATGGAGGCCCAGGTACGGGCTGCCATAAAGGCGGGACTGTCTTCCATCTGCTTTACGGAACACTTTGACCCGGACTGGCCCTATGCAAACACACCCAGGGAGGACCTGGGTGCACCATTTTCGGTTGATATGAAAGCCTATCTGGCAGAGCTCTCCCGGATGCGGGAGCTGTATGGAGATCAGATCCGAATCTTCTCCGGAATTGAGGTTGGTCTTGCAGAGGGCTTTGAAGAGGAGACTCTTTCCTTTGTGAATGACCACAGGGAGCTCGACTTTCTCATCGGCTCTGTCCACTCCTGCCATCACGGTGATCCCTACTACCCGGACTTCTTTGCCGGTGCCTCCGTTGCAGAGCGCGTTTGGGACTGCTTTGCCCACACACTGGCTATGGTGCAGCGCTATGACTTCTTCCAGAGCCTTGGGCATCTCGACTACGTGCTGCGCTATGCAATCCAGCAGGAGGATCCGGAGCTTCTGTCCTTTCTCAATAGAAAGGGCCAGTCCTACGGTTCCTACTGCTTTGCAGCGAACCGGGATGTAATTGAAGAGATTCTGCGGATTCTCATCGCCCGCGGCACTGCCCTGGAGGTCAATACCCAGGCGATTGCAAAGGCTGCAGGTGCTGATTCTTCCGATCTGTCCATCTACCGGGAGACCAATCCCGGGCGGGATACCATTCTTCTCTACCGCGAGCTTGGCGGGAGAAAAATCACCATCGGTGCCGACGCCCATGTGCCGGAAGGCGTCGGGAAGGGCTTTGACAAGGCAGAGGCTCTGCTTCGCTCTTGTGGTTTTAACAGCTATACCACCTTTGAGAAAAAAGCCCCCGTGGTCCATCCGCTATGATGACCTGTATCAGTCCCGAAGGCACCCCACAGGGACGATCTTAACGCCCTTTGCTGTGGTATACCCCATCGGAGCTTTTGCGCATCTGTCGATCAGAGCAGCGGGTTCCTGAAATACAGGTCTTCGCGGTTCTGAATTCGGGAAGGCTCTCTCATTGTGTTTTCGAATGGCATTCCGGAAGCGGAGCAGCATCTTCTCCGCCTCCGGGATTTGTTCTTTCCCGGTTCTGATCTCAATGAGGGAATATCTGCCGTCATCCCCCTGATACACGGCGTCTGCTTTCAGTCCTGTATCATCCCTGGCACGAGGATAGCGGATTCGGCATAGTTTTTCAAAGGCATCCCTGCAGATTCATTTTGCATTTTTCGACTTCCGAATTCCGGGCCAGTCCGCCCTGATGGCCTGCGTAAAAAAAGCACAGGATGGCAGCTGCCACCCTGTGCTTTTTATTTGCCTTGCCAAAGGTGATCCCTGTGCCTACCGGATCTTCCGGTCGATCGTGCCGCCCGCATAGATGTGATCGCCCTCGTAGAAGACGGCGGACTGCCCCGGTGTGATGGCCCGGACCGGTTCATCAAAGAATGCCCTCAGAGTATCGGGGCCGGTCTTCTCCACGGTACAGGGTGCGGGCTTTCCCCCGTACCGGATCTTTCCCGAAAGCCGGACCGTTTCTCCGATCTCCATGTCCGGAACTGCCATGAAGTTGAGATCGCTGCAGACAAGCTCCGTGCCATAGACATCTGCATCGTCTCCGATGGTGACGTTTCCTGTCTTTGCGTCGATGTCCGTAACAAACACAGGGTGTCCCATCGAGAGGCCAAGGTGCTTTCTCTGCCCGATCGTGTAGTGGGTGATGCCCTTATTCGGGCCAAGGTCCCTTCCGTCCTTTGTCACAAAGCGGCCGGGTCCCGGGACTCTTCCTTCTGCATGCGCATCGATGTAGCCCGCGTAGTCGTCATCTGTGACAAAGCAGATCTCCTCGGAGTCGGGCTTCTTGGCAACCGCGATCCCCTCCCTCTCTGCAATCGCCCGCACCTCCGGCTTGTGGTAATCTCCCACCGGCATCAGGGTCGCGGCGAGCTGTTCCTGGCTTAAGCGGTACAGGGCATAGGTCTGGTCCTTTGCTGCAGTCACGGAGTTTTTAATCGTATAGCGCCCGTTTTCGAGCTTTTCGATTCTTGCATAGTGCCCGGTTGCGACATAGGACGCCCCGACCTGTGCCCTTGCCTTCATCATGGCTGCCCACTTGACGTCCCGGTTGCAGACGATGCAGGGGTTCGGAGTTCTGCCTCTCAGGTACTCCTCAATAAAGGGCCGGATGACCCTGTCCTCAAAGATGTCCCGGAAGCCCATCACGTAGTAGGGAATGCCGAGTCCCGCGCAGACGCGCCTTGCATCGTCCACCGCGCCCTGGCCGCAGCAGCCGCCCTCGCGCTCCATCTGGAGCGAACAGGCAGCGTCCCAGACCTGCATCGTGACCCCGATGACCTCATATCCCTGTGACTGCAAAAGGTATGCCGCGACGGAGGAATCGACTCCGCCGGACATACCCACAATGACTCTCTCTGCCATAGTTTTTCCTTTTTACTGCCTGCTGTCTTCCGCGTTCGGCGCGCTCTCCGGCGTGCCATAGTCCGCTGGCGTCTCCGCCCCCGCGGAATTTCCTGCATGGAGCGGGATGTCGATGTAGGACGTGACATCTCCGGCATCTGCAGGCTCCGGCTCGGAAGGGGCAGGAAGATTTCCCGCCTTTTCCTGGGCCTTCAGCCTTGCGTCCTCCTTCATGGCCTCGCCCGCCGCGTGAACCAGCGTATCCTCGGAGGGCAGGTGCACCTCCTCGCCGGTATCCACGGCAACGCTCTCTGCGGTGCCGAAGGTATAGTCCGTCTCATCGCCGATGCTGACGTGTCCCTCGATGGCCTCCTGGGCCTGGATGTCGGATGCGATCTGTCCGCGCTCCTCCTCTTCCTCCTTGGTGGCCAGGGCCTCCTTTGCCTTCTCCTCCAGGGCAAGGGCAGCCTTTCTGTCCTCCTCTGCCTGGCGGCGCTGCTCCTCCTGCTTCTCGCGGATCTCAAAGGGATAGACAACGCCCATCTGGCTCCGGATGAAGTCCATCATGTGCATCTCGGACAGGCTCTGCCGGTGCGGCATCTCGCGGCACTCGGTTCTGCCCTCCCGGATTGCAGAGACCGCAGCGGCAAGCTCGTACTCAAAGCCGGTCTTCTGCCGGGGTCTCTTGTACGCCGCAAGTTTCTTTCCGTTTGCGTCATAGACCGTGAGCGACCTGAAGTTCACGATGTTGTCCACCACCGCATATCCCTTTGTGCCGGTCAGGATGCCCTGGCAGGCAGAGCAACCTACCATCGAGGCGGAGAGCGCTGCCACTCTCCCGTCGCGGTAGATCAGTGTGATGCTGTCCTGCTCGTCCAGGTGCTTGTCCGTATAGGAGCAGACGGAGTGGATCTTGTAGATATCCTCGCCAAAGAACATCGAGGCAAAGTTCAGGGCATAGATGCCGGTGTCCAGGAGGGTTCCTCCTGCAAGCTCCGGGTCCGTCATGCGGGGCACGGAGCGGATGTTCCAGCCGACATCGGCAGTCAGGGACACCAGGTCCCCGATGACGCCGCTTCCCAGCACCTCCCGGATCTTCTCTCCAAAGGGAAGGAACCTCGTCCACATGGCCTCGCCGAGGAAGAGGTTCTTTGCCTCCGCCGTCTCGACGAGCTTCTTTGCCTGCTTTTCCGTCACGCAGATCGGCTTCTCGACGAGGACGTTCTTTCCCGCCTCCAGTGCCGCAAGAGCATTCCGGTAGTGCTCACTGTGGGGCGTTGCCACGTAAACAAGATCCACCTTCCTGTCGGTGAGGAGGTCCTCATAGGACCCGTATGCCCTCCGGAAGCCATTCTTCTTTGCAAAGGCTACCGCCCGGTCGAGGTTCCTCGATCCCACGGCGTAGAGCTTTACCCTCCTTGCGGACTTCATGGTCTCTGCCATCTTCTCCGCGATGCGCCCGGTTCCCAGCACCGCAGCATTGATTGTTCCAAACATGTCCTGCCTCCTTTGTGCCCCCTCCAACGAAAGCAATCGCGTTCTCTGCTACTCATCCAGCGAGACGTACTCCGACCGGACATAGGCATTCTCGCCGTTGCAGAGAATCTCTGTCCAGCCGTTTCCGGCATCACCGACGTACTCATACCGGTCACCTACCTTTGTGACCTCAATCACATCCGCGTTCTCATCGGGCTCCTTGCGGATGTTTACGGTATCATTTGCCGTCACGTACTTGCCGGTCCCCTCCGCCGCCGTATCGCTCTCGGTGCTGCTCTCCACAGAGAGCTGTGCAAGCGCCTGCCCGACCGACAGATCGATGTCAGACGAGAGGGCGTCAAGGTAATCCGAGAGATCCTGATCAGAGGAGACAAGCTCATTGTACTCCGCGGTGACGCTGTTTGTCAGGTCCACCACGTCATCCTTGAGGGCTGCGTTCTGAATGTAGTCCGTCACGGTCTTGTCCTGATTCTCGTCGTTGTTGATGTACAGGGATCCGTCCGACTTCGTGCAGACGTACATTGTCTGCATGCCGGGCACTTCCCAGTCGTGGTCCGTGAACTTCATCCTCGAGTACACGTAGCAGATGTAGGAGCCGTCCACCGGTCCCTGCTGGGTGTAGACCGTCACATCTGTGTAGCTGTCCACATATTTGGAGAGCTCCTCAATGCGGATCTTCTCCTGGGCAGAGAGCGTCGAGGAGATGTTCTCGATTGCAGCGGTATCGCCGTCCGCCATCGCCTTGTAATAGGTTTCGAACAGGCTGTTGACAGCCGGGTACGCGTCCATCTGCAGGGTAAGCGGGGAGTTCGCATCCGTCGACGCCTCAGTTGCGGCATCCGCTGCCTGTGCGGCGTGCGGGTTGCTGCCGTGGGCGCCGAGGCCGATGGCCACCGTGAGGACACAGCAGATGGCAAGCACAAGGGGCATCACCAGCTGGCTGTGCGTCTCAATCCATTCGTGAAAGCGGTTGTTTCTGTTCAATTCGGTTTCTCCTGAAGGACGGAAAGCAGGCTCCCGCCCGATTTCTTGTAAAAAAATAAGCTATGCCGAAGAGATGGGTGTCCAGCTTCGTGCACAGCTTGTATCATGCGCCCGACAGGAATCGAACCTGCATCAAAGGCGTCGGAGGCCTACGTTCTATCCGTTAGACTACGAGCGCATTCTTGCTGCCGCCGTTTTCTCATCGGCGACAAAGAGTATTGTAATAAGTTTTCGTCTTCGTTTCAACCACTTTTTGATTTTTTCCCAAATGCAAAATTTCCCCCTGTAAATTCCCCCTGCAGGCTTTTGCCTGCAGGGGGAATGGGCAGAGGGATATCCGTCTGCATCGTTCCGGGAATCAGGCGATCACGATCTCATCCGACTCCGGAAGGTAGTGATAGAGCGTCTCCGAGAGGACATCCTCCTCCCGCACGTCCGCAAGGTTGATGTCGCGGATCATCTGGTTTACCTCCGCAACCGAAGAGCAGAGCGCATCCTCCGGGAACAGGATCATCTCGTGGATCGAGGAGGGGATGAGGTAAAAGCCGCTCCCCTGGCACTTCGCAAGGCTCTTTAAGAGCCCCGGGTAGAACACCACGGAGGCACCGTAGAAGTTGGCCCGGTTCGTCAGGACCAGCATCTCCGGGAGGGCAGGATCCTCCTTGCCCCCGACCAGCCTTGCCAGGTTCTCACCGCGGGGCGGAAGGCGGCGGGTCATGTTTTTCAGGCTCTGCCGGAAGAGCTCCGGGATGGAGAGATCTGCCCGCTCAGCGTCCTTCATGGAGAGCGGGACAAAGTCCTCCGCCTGAAGGTCTGCGGGGAAGAGATCCGGGACGGGATCCCAGCGGTAGAGGAGAAAGAGAGCACAGAGGTTTAACGTCTCCATGCGGGGAACGGGGATCTCGCCGCTCTTTCCGGTTCCGTCCAGGCGGAAGAGGATCCGGCTTAAGATCTGCTTTCTCGCCTGCTCCGTGGTTCCGGTGCGGATGCTGGCAAAGTCCAGGGAAGGGGTTCGCAAAGAAATTTCTGACATGGGTTTCCTTTCTGCAGGAATGCTGCAAAGAACTGCGTATGCTTGATGACAGGAATACAGATGGGTCCAGTGCTGCGGTTCTTTTTTATTTCCCGGAAAGGTTTTTCTGCACACAAAAAGAGAGGCAGATAGGCTCTGTCTCTCTTCACTGCGCAGCTTCGTGCGGCTGTATTCTCCAAAGATCAGCTTATGCTCTGGAGAGGTACTCACCGCTTCTGGTATCGATCTTGACCTTGTCGCCGATGTTGCAGAACAGCGGAACGGCAATCTCTGCACCGGTCTCGACGGTTGCGGGCTTGGTGGCACCGGTTGCGGTGTTGCCCTTGAAGCCGGGCTCGGTCTCTGTGATCTCCAGCTCGACGAACATCGGGGGCTCGATGGCGAAGATGTTCCCGTTGTAGGAATCCACCTTGATCATCTCGTTCTCCTTCACGAACTTCATGTTGTCGCCGACAACATCCGGTCCGAGAGAGATCTGCTCATAGCTCTCCGTGTCCATGAAGGTGTAAAGATCGCCGTCCTTGTAGAGATACTGGTACTCCTTGCGGTCCACGCGGGCCTGCGGGAACTTCTCGGTGGGACGGAAGGTTGTCTCGGTGACGCCTCCGTTGATGATGTCCTTGAGCTTGGTTCTCACGAATGCAGCGCCCTTGCCGGGTTTGACGTGCTGGAACTCAACAATCTCATAGACGGTATTGTCTTTCTCGATCGTAACACCATTTCTGAAATCACTGGCAGAGATCATTTTTCAATTTCCTCCTGAATAAACAAGTCACAATTACTGAATAATTCTATACTTGAAGGTTCGAATACGCAAGATATTTTTGGCAGGCCCGTATAAGCTTCTTTTGCGCTTCTTTTGCGTCTGCCTGCTGTGTTTTGGTGCTCTGCCTTACACCTGCCCCCTCTTTTTGTACACCTCCATGACAAAGTCCATGGCCTCGAGATACCCGTTCAGGCCGTGGCCGTAGATCTGTCTGTCACAGGCAGGGGCCGTCACCGAGGTCCTGCGGAAGTCCTCCCGGCCCATGATGTCCGAGATGTGGATCTCCACCTTGGTCACGAAGACGCTCTTTAACGCATCGTAGATCGCATAGCTGTAGTGGGTGAACGCGCCGGGATTAATCACGACGCCGATGATGCTCTTGTCGTAGTAGCTCTCCTGGAGCTTGTCGATGATGGAGCCCTCGTGGTTGGACTGATAGACCTCCGTCTCCACGCCCAGCTCGTTGCCCTTCTTCGTGAGCATCTCCACCAGGTGGTTGTAGTTCTCCTCGCCGTAGATGGTCTTTTCCCGGATGCCAAGAAAGTTCAGATTGGGTCCGTTGACGATCAGAATCTTGTTCATTTCTGCTGTCCTCTCCTTTTCTCCCCGGCAAAACCGGTGCGCTTTATGATCTCCTCTGCGATCTCATCCGGGGTTCCCTTCCCGGCATCGATGGTCAGGTCCGCCGCCTGATGGTAGGCGTCCTGCCGCCGCACGAGAAGGGTTCTCACCTTCTTCACCCGGTCCGGTCCCTGCAGCAGCGGCCTCGTGCTGTCCCTGCCAAGGCGCTGGATCACGGTCTCCGCCGTGATGTCAAGGAGCACCACGGTGCCAAGCTCCTTTAAGTACTGCCGGTTCTCCGGGCTCATCACGACGCCGCCGCCCGTGCTGTAGATGACGCCCTCTTCCTTTCTCCTGCAGAGCTCCTGCAAGAGTGCGGTCTCTCTTCTTCGAAAGCCCCCCTCGCCCTCTGTCTGGAAGATCTCGGTGATCTTCTTCCCGGCCTGCTTTACGATCTCCTCGTCGCAGTCGAAAAGCGGGCACCCGGTCTGCCTTGCAAGCGCCTTTCCCACGGTCGTCTTGCCGGAGCCCATAAAGCCGACGAGGACGAGGTTTTTCTTCTTCCCCGCATGCAGGAAGGAGGAGAGGACGTTCCTTGCGCTCTCTGCCGCATCCTTTGACACACGCTTTCCCGTCCAGAGCTCATAGGCCTCGATCCCCTGGTAGAGGAGCATGCCGATGCCGCACCAGCCGGTGCCGCCGTACTGCCGCACCTTTCTTAAAAAAAGCGTCTCCTCCGGGTTGTAGATGCAGTCGTAGGCAAGCTCGCACTTCTGGAAGAAGAGGGCGCTTGTGACCGGGGTCTCCTCGGTGTTTGGGGAGAGTCCCACCTTTGTGCACTGGATCGCAAGGCACTTTGCAAACGGGATTCTCCCCGCCTGGGAGAGGGGCAGGGCTGTGATCTCCATGGCGGGAAAGAGCTTTTGGATGTCCTGTGCAAGCGCCTGCGCCTTTTCCACCGTGCGGTTTAAGATGACAAGCCGCTTTACGCCGGCCTCGCCGCACATGAAGCCTGCTGCCCTTGCAGCACCGCCCGCGCCGATGATCACGACGTCGTGTTTCCAGATGATGACGCCCTGTGCCTCCAGCGCGCGGCGAAGGCCCTTGTAGTCGGTGTTGTAGCCGCGGTACCCGCCGTCAATCCGAACCAGTGTGTTCACGGCGCCGATCGCCTCTGCGACGGGATCCACCTCCTTCAGGCAGGGGATCACCGCCTGCTTGTAGGGGACCGTCACGTTGAGGCCGAGGATGTTCAAGGCGTAGGCACCCTGGACCGCAGCGGGGATGTCCTCCCTGGATTTCACATGAAACGGCACATAGACCAGGTTCTCGCCCGTCTGTTCCGCCACCGTGTTGTGAATCGCCGGGGAGAAGGTGTGCTCCACCGGATCTCCGATCAGGCCGCAGAGCCTTGTCCTTCCGTCAATCTCTGTCAACGCGTCCTCCTTCCTCTGGATGCCTTCCTCCGATCACGGGCTTTTCGAGGAGGCGCTTGACGCGGATCCAGAACTCCTCCTTTGCCGTCAGGGGCTTTGTCAGGATCGAGTAGAGCCCCGCATTGTTCGCACCCCAGATGTCCGTGTAGATCTGATCCCCGATCGCCATCGTGTTCTCCCCTGTCGTGTGCATCACGGAGAGGGCCTCCGGATAGCGCCCGGGGAAGGGCTTCCAGGCACCTGTCACCACCGGGCAGTTCACGGCCTCCGCAAAGTCCCGTGCCCGCCGCCCCGTGTTGTTGGACATGATGATCGTGGCATAGCCCATCTCCTTCAGGTTTCGGATCAGCTTTTTGCTCTTTTCGTCCGCCGGCGCGTTCGGCGCAACCAGCGTGTTGTCAATATCAAAGATAATGCCCCGGTAGCCCTCCTCATAAAGGGAGCGGTAGTCAACGGCAAACGCGCTCTCCACGTACCGGTCAGGACGCAGTCCTCTTCCCATTGGGTCTCTCCTGTCAGTTGGCGTCAGTGAATCTTCTTCGTGGACTCGTTCTTTAAGACGTTCTCGAGTTCGTCCATGAAGGTCTCCACGTCCTTGAACTCCTTGTACACGGAGGCAAAGCGCACGTAGGCGACGGGGTCCAGGTCGTGGACCTTCTTCATCACGAGCTCGCCGATCTCGCGGCTTGTGATCTCCTTCTCCTCCCGGTCAAAGATCTCGGTCTCGATCTCATCCACCGCCTTCTTGATCTGGTTGATGGACACGGGGCGCTTGTGGCAGGCGCGCAGGATTCCGGACTCGATCTTCGATCGGTCATAGGGCTCCCTGCCGTTGTCCTTCTTGATGACGACGAGCGGAATCGTCTCCACCTTCTCATAGGTCGTAAAGCGCCTTCCGCAGGCGTCGCAGATCCTGCGGCGCCGGATGGAGTTGTTCTCCTCCACCGGCCGCGAATCGATCACTCTGTTGTCTTCCTTGTTGCAGTAGGGGCACCTCATGACTGTAAAGCCTCCTTTGTAAAAGTTCTTTACCATCGTAAGAATACCATAAATGGTGGCCCCATAGGAGAAAAAACACAAAAAACAGAGCATTCCGGCACTCCGGATTCGTTTCTCTCCCTCCTGCGGGGATCTCTGCTCTTTTCTGCACGCCAAAGTGCCGCAGGCAAGGGTGTCTGCGGCACTTCTTTGTTTCGGAACTCCGGGATCTTATCCGGGGCTGAAATTCTGGTTTGCTTTCTCCTACAGCAGCACGGCCACGGCCTCATAGGGGCGGAGGGTGATCGTGCTGTCCTCATGGACCGCTGCCGTCTGTCCCTCCCCATAGCTGTCGATCAGGGTCTTTCCCGCGGCAAAGGCCTTTCCATCGGGGACGGCCGCCCTGATGGGGTCTGCGGTCATGTTTGAGAGAACGAGCAGGGACTGCTCCCCCTCTCTTCTCTCATAGGCCATGACGCTGTCGTTGTCGTCGTCAAAGAAGGCGATGGTCCCGTCTGCGATGATGGGATACTCCTTCCTCAGTCCGATCAGCTTTTTATAATAGGCTCTGATCGACTCCGGATCCCCCATCTCATCCTTTGCATTGGCTTCCTTCTTGTAGTCCGGGACCTCGATCCAGGGCGTCACGGCATCTGCCGTAAAGCCAGCGTTTTCTTCCCCTGTCCACTGCATCGGGGTTCTTCCGTTGTCGCGGGATCTCTCCTGCAGGATCTTCAGGGTCTCCTCTTTGGACTTTCCCCGCTCCTCCATGAGGATCCGGTAGTAGTTTCTGCTCTCGACGTCTTTGTACTGGTCGATGGAGGTAAAGTGCGCGTTCGTCATGCCAAGCTCCTCGCCCTGGAAGACGTAGGGCGTGCCGCGCATGAGGTGGATCATGGTCCCCAGCATCTTTGCGGACTCTCTCCAGTAATGCTGATCATCTCCGAGGCGGGAGACAATACGGGGCTGGTCGTGGTTTTCCCAGAACAGGGCATTCCAGCCATGCCCCTCCTGCATGCCGACCTGCCAGGTCTGAAAGAGGTCCTTCAGGTGATGCAGGTCCGGCGGCATCAGCTCCCACTTGTCGCCGTTTTTGTAGTCGATCTTTAAGTGGTGGAACGAGAAGGCCATGGAGAGCTCCCCGTTTGCGGGGTTCGAGTAGCGGATGCAGTTGTCCAGGGAGGTGGAACTCATCTCGCCGACCGTAATCATGTCCTGGATGCCGGTGTCGTGGACGAGTTCATGCAGGAATTCGTGCACGTGCCTTCCGTCCGTGTAGAAGCGCCTGCCATCGCCGTCATGGTCGTCCTCAAAGACGGCGGGCTTGGAGATGAGGTTTACGACATCAAAGCGAAAGCCCTTCACGCCCCGGTTTTTCCAGAAGCGGATCACGTTCTTGAGTTCCTCTCTTACCTCCGGATTCTCCCAGTTGAGATCCGCCTGGGAGACATCAAAGAGGTGGAGGTACCACTTTTGGAGCGTCGGCACATATTCCCAGGCAGAACCGCCAAACTTGCTCTCCCAGTTGGTGGGTGGGGTATCTGGATCGCCGTCCTTAAAGATGTAGTAGGCCTGGTACTTCGGGTCCCCGGCAAGGGCCTTCTGGAACCACTCGTGGGAGGTCGACGTGTGGTTGAACACCATGTCAAACATGAGCCCGATCCCACGCTTATCTGCCTCCCTGATCAGCCGGTCCACGTCCTCCATCGTGCCGAACATCGGCTCGATGGAGAGGTAGTCCGCGACGTCATACCCGTTGTCGTTCTGCGGGGACTTGAAGAACGGCGTGGACCAGATGTAGTCGACCCCTAGGTCCTTCAGATAGTCGAGTTTGGACGTGATGCCGTTGATGTCGCCGATGCCGTCGCCGTTGCTGTCGCAGAACGACTTCGGGTAGATCTGATATATCGCCTTGTCATGAAAGCTGTTCATACACTCCGTCCCTTTCTCCGCCCCTGCAGGGGCGGTTTCTGTTTCTTCTCATCCCTGCTCACCAGGTGGCAACTTCGCCCTCGCCTGCCTCAACGTCCTGGCCAGGATGCATGACAATGTCAGAAATGCCGTTGTCCTCTGTGACGATCATGAGGACCGTGTCTGGGTGGCCTGCAGCTTTGATGTCCGCTTTGCTGAAGGTAAGGAGCGGATCTCCCGCCCTGACGGTCTGGCCTTCCTTCACCTTGTAGGCAAAGCCCTTTCCCTTCATGTCAACCGTGTCGATGCCGACATGGATCAGCACTTCGATGCCGTTCTTTAAGGTGAGTCCGATTGCGTGCTTCGAGTCCTCGATGAGAGAGGTTACCGTTGCGGATGCCGGGGAGACAACGGTCTCACCGGAGGGAAGGATGCCAACGCCGTCGCCCATGGCGCCGGAGGAGAAGACGCCGTCGTTCACCTCTGCAAGAGCGATGACCTTTCCGTCGACAGGAGAAGCCAGGTGATCGGTATCTGCGATCTCCTCTGCAGGAGCTGCCGCCTCTTTTGCTTCGATGGCTGCTTCCTCTGCCTCCTCGATGCCGGCCTTCTCTGCCTCCTTGTCGATGCCCTTTCTTCTGCCGACGATCAGGACGAGGATCAACGGGACGAAGAAGGCGATGGCCATGGCGATTGCAAACTGGCCGATGTACTGCGGAACGATGGAGAGGATGCCCGGAAGGCCGCCGACGCCGATTGCCGTTGCGGAGATGCTGTTTGCCGTGGAGAAGATGGCTGCCAGGGAGGAGCCGATCATGCCGCAGATGAAGGGGAAGCCGTACTTTAAGTTGACACCGAAGATGGCAGGCTCAGTGACGCCGAGGTAGCAGGAGATGCAGGAGGGGATGTTGACTTCCTGTGCTCTGGAGTCCTTCTTCTGCAGGATGGACATGCCGAGAACCGCAGAGCCCTGGGCGATGTTGGAGAGCGCGATCATGGGCCAGAGCATGGTGCCGGGATGGGCCGTGCCCTCATTGGCGGCAATGAGCTGCAGGTCGACGGCGTTTGTCATGTGGTGGAGTCCTGTAATCACCAGCGGTGCATAGACGAAACCGAAGATCGCGCCGAAGAGGACGCGGAACTTTCCGGAGATACCGGCCTGGACGACGAAGGCGATGCCATCGCCGATCTTCCAGCCGATGGGTCCTAAGATGAAGTGCGCCGCCATGACGGCGAGCGTCAGGGAGCAGAACGGGACGACGATCATCTGCACAACCTGCGGGGTGATCTTTCTAAAGAACCGCTCCAGGTAGGCGAGGCAGAAGGCTGCCATGATGGCGGGCAGGACCTGTGCCTGATAGCCGATCATGCGGACCTGGGCAAATCCGAAGTTCCAGAGGTAGGAATCCGGCCAGCCGGCTGCCTCGGTGGCTGCCACGGCGTAGGCGTTGCAGAGCTGTCCGGAGACCAGGGTGAGACCCAGGACGATGCCGAGCATCGGGGTGCCGCCCATCTTCTTCTGGACGGACCAGCAGATGCCGACCGGGATGCCGGTGTGGAAGATGGCCTCACCGATCAGCCACAGAAACTTGTCGACGCCTGCCCAGAAGGTGCTCTGGGAGACGAGGGTGGCGCCGTGGAAGATGGCCATCGAGTCGATGACGTTGCGAAAGCCCAGGATCAGGCCGCCGACGATGATCGCGGGGATGAGCGGGGCAAAGATCTCTGCCAGGGCGCCCATGATCTTCTGGGCAGGATTCTGGTTCTGCTTTGCCGCCTTCTTCACCTGGTCCTTGGAGACGCCCTCGACGCCGGCGACCGCCGTGAAGTCGTTGTAGAAATCGGCGACGTTGTTGCCGATGATGATCTGGAACTGTCCGGCCTGGGTGAAGGTGCCCTTGACGACCTTCATCTTCTCGAGGGAGGCTACATCCGCCTTCTTCGGGTCATTTAAGACAAACCGCATTCTGGTCATGCAGTGTGAGACCGCGCCGATGTTATCCTTTCCGCCGATCAGCCGAAGCATCTCCTTGGAATCCTCTGTGTACTTTCCCATTTTCTCTCCTCCTTGAGAGCCCTGTGTAAATGACGTTGCTCCAAACATGTTTGAACATGTCTGATGACACAACAATACCATTCTTGTTTGAACATGTCAACGTCGAAATTCAGATTTGTTTGAACAAGGTCATAAGATCGTGTATGATAGGAACGAAATACAGAGGAAATGAGGTAAGCTATGCCCGCAGAAAAGTTTGATGACATTTACAGAGACCTCAAGAGCAAGGTGGAGGACGAGACCTACCCCGCAGGGACCATGCTCCCCTCCGAAGCCCAGCTCACCAAGATCTACCGCTGCTCGCGAAACACCGTCCGAAGGGCCCTCGCCATGCTGGCAGAGCGCGGCTACACCCAGTCCATCCACGGCAAAGGGGTGCAGGTGATCTATGAGCCGGTGACCCGGGCGACGTTCACAGTCGGCAATATCGAGAGCTTTGCCGAGTCGGCAAGGCGCAACGGGATTCCGGTAAAGACCGCCATCCTGAAGTTCACGACGATCACGATCGATGAGAAGGCAGCCGCAAGGACCGGCTTTCCTGTTGGATCCGAGTGCTTTTATATCCAGCGCCTCCGGCGCCTGGACGGGACGCCGGTCATCCTCGACATCAACGTCTTCCTAAAATCCGAGATGCCGGCGCTTTCGGAAGAGATCGCAGAGGGGTCCATCTACAAATATCTCGAGGAGGACCTGAAGATGCAGATCACAACCAGCAACCGGCAGATCACCGCAGAGAAGGCAACGCCCGCAGACAGCCGGTACCTGGAACTGCACGACCTCGACTTTGTCGCCGTGGTGACCGGCAGGACCTACAACAGCAAGGGCATCCAGTTCGAGTGGACGCAGTCGAGACACCGCCCGGACTATTTCGTCTTCTACGACACGGCGAGGAGAAAGCCGGTCTGAGACAATGGAACAGAATCGCAGACAGCAAAACGGGAGGGCAGGCCTATGCTCTCCCGTTTTTCTTATGCTCCCTGCTTTTTCTCTCCGGTCCCAGCCTGCAGAAGCCCTTCCCGGCCGCTTCCTGGTCCCGCCGCAGGGATCTGGCGCTGCAAAACAAAAACAGAGCGCTCCGTTCTCCCGAAGTGCTCTGCAAAGCGTTCTGTATGGATCTTTCCGTGATTACTGGACCACGATCTGGGACCAGGTATCGGACGGGCAGTAGGTGACATAGGTCTTGCCGCAGTTCACCTGGATCTCCTTGCCTGCTGCATCATAGTAGCGGGTCTTGTCGGTGTAGGAGCTCTTCACCCAGGTCACAGGGACCATCAGGCCATCGGTGATGTAGTAGGCAATGCCGGAGCCGACGCAGTTCATGACGAGGTAGCCGTTCCTGTCGAGCTGGGACAGATCCACATCCTGGATGATGACGTTCTTGAAGGAGACTGCGGTCTTGGTCAGGCCATCCACGCAGGGTGCACCGAACTCCCAGTAGTCATAGGAGTTTGTGGTTCCGTTGTAGACGAGCTGGCTGTTCGTGTGCGCATAGGGAAGGGTCACCTTGGCAACCGGAACGGCGGAACCGTAGGCCTGCAGAAGGTTCACCTCGGTGCCGTAAGGCGCAAAGTTGAAGTGGTTGCCGACTGTCTCGGTGTAGCTCGAGGAGATGCCGGCAGAAGCCAGTCTGGATGCGACCTGGCCCTTGGTCACGTACTCAGTGAACTCTCTTGCCTTGCCGTTGTGGATGCGGGCAAAGCTTCCGGAGAGGTGAGCGATTCCGGTGGAGGAGAAGTATGCGTTGTTGTAGAAGGGGCCGCCGTCATGGACGAGCACTGCGTTGAGCTCTGCAGCGGTCATGATGTTGGTCGGTCTCGTGGAGCGGATGTTTCCGATGCGAGTCTCATTCGTCCAGTCCTTGTAGACGGCCATCAGTCTTGTGACGCGGCTGTTCAGCGTGGAGTTGACGAACTCGTAGACGATGTCAGCATCGGCCAGACCATAGTGGGGATATGCCCTCTTGTCGTTGTCGATCATGACTGCGATCGGACGCTGGTTCTGAATCGATGTGGAGATCGGCTCTCCCGTCAGCTCAGAGGTATAGGTACCGGCCGCCTGTACAGGCATACTGGTGAAGGCTGTTGCAAGGGCAAGGCCTGCAGCAGCGAGGAACGATGCAGCTTTTTTGAACATTTTGCACTCCTTTGGTTTGATGAAGAGATTTCTGCCTGCGCGTCTCGGGTCCCTCCCTGCGCGCACTGACTGTATTCTAACTCTATTTCAGTCCCTTAGCCACAGAATTTTGTTCTCCGAAATATAGACTTTTTCGACCGAATTGAGCTCATTTTTATTCATTTCTGACTTCTGCATCCGAAGGTGCAGGGGCTTTTTCGCCTGTGCCCCGGGCAGAAAGGCAAGATCCAGCGTGCTTCTCTCCTCCCGGATCTTTCGGTCCCGCACCGGCAGGGCAAGATATGCGCTGCCCTCTTCCGGCTCCTTTAACAGGAAATCCTCCGCGCGGATTCCCACCGCCGCAATGTCCTTCGGGAGCTCCTTCCAGCGCTCCCCAGGAGGACGCCAGAGGGCAATGTCCTCTCCCTCATTCCGCCGCAGGACAAGGCCCCTTTCCGCCTCCCCGTGTGCTGTTTTTTCCTGTGCCTTAACCGCTCCGGATTTTTCCTCTGCCTTTGCAGGATCCGGCTCCTCTTTGGTCTTCTCTTCTTCTGTCTCCTTCTGCGCCTGCCCTTCTGTTCTTCGAAAGCACAGGACCTGTCCCCAGTCGGGGACGGTGACGTGGAAGGCATCGAGCCTCGTCACAGGGGCCAGGTTCTCACAGCCGGAGAGGATTGCCCCCGCCAGGGTCTCAGGGCTCTGAAAGAAGGCGTCCCTCTTTTTTGTTCCCTCGCTCTTTCCCTCATGCAGAACACAGACAAGATCCCCCATCGCATAGATCTCATCCCGGTCGTTTCCCGCAAAGATCCAGGGGATTCTCTCTTTTGTGAGCTTCTCCCGGATCTTTTCCAGGATGTCCGCCTTCTCATACCCGCCAAGATCCCGAAAGGGATTGTCCAGAAGGACGAGAGAGGGCTTTGCCGCGAGCATCCTCGCAAACAGGGCAAGCACGGTCTGGCTCTTTGAGAGGTGCTCGGGGAGGAGTCCCCCGAGGCCGTCAAGGCCAAAGTCCCGAAGGATCGAGTCCTCCGCTTCTTTCAGCGCGTGCTTTTCCGGGGAGGAGCCGTCCTCTCTTCCGCCGCCCGAGAGGGCAAGGCGCAGGTTCTCCGACACCGTAAGACGGGAGAACAGGCCGGCGCCCTCAGCAAGATACCCGACGCGCCGGAGGGCCGGCGGCAGGCAGCTTCCCTCCATGGAGTCAAAAAGGACCCGGTCTCCCAGGGCAATTCTCCCCTCGTCCGGCTTGTCCAGTCCCGCGATGCAGCGAAGGACTTCGCTTCTTCCGCTGTCCGCATCCCCGAAGAGGCAGAGATTTCCTCCGCTCACCCGGATGTCCACATCCAGCGCCTTTCCTGTGCCATCCGCCCGCTTTCGGAGGCGGATGGTCAGGTCTTTTGTG
>Ga0256404_1007464_pt1 | contig 17283 bp, 28 predicted proteins | sample RumenRJG_01DNA_FD_185990 | JGI IMG/M metagenome (GOLD analysis project Ga0256404, IMG submission 185990) | Bovine rumen microbial communities from Lethbridge, Alberta, Canada - RJG_01 | ecosystem: Host-associated > Mammals > Digestive system > Stomach > Rumen | place: Canada: Alberta | collected...
ATAGCTATCTCTCCTCTATTTGCGATTAATACTTTTTCAAACATTTGAAACCTCAAAGTAATTTTTATGATATTAAATATATTTACTATAAATAATAAATTTGTTGATTATATGAAAAAAATTACTCGCAAGAAACATTTGGAAATGAGAATTCAATCCATTCCACCACACCCAAAACCGAAAGTGGAACTTGAACAGTATTCCACGCCTTCAGTTATTGCATCAGATTTGTTATGGAATGCCTTATCATTGGGGGATATTGAAAATAAGGATATTCTTGATTTGGGCTGTGGCTGCGGCATATTTTCAATAGGTTCAATGTTGCTTGGAGCAAAATCTGCAACTGGTATTGACATCGATAACGAGTCTCTGGATTTGGCCAGAAGAAGTGCTGATGATATTGGATTATATAATATAAATTATATTGCAAGTGATGTATTGGACTTAGAAGATGAGTTTAATGCCGATACAATATTTCAAAATCCCCCATTCGGATCTCAAAAAAGAGCTGACAGGGGTATTGATTTGGATTTTGTTAAAAAAGCACATGACATTTCGCCGGAGGTTTTATATTCTTTTCATATGGCGTCGACTGAAGAATTTTTAGTAAACTTTTATCAAAATTTGTCATTCGATATTACTCATGTTTTCAGATATTCTTTTCCTATTCCAAAGATATATGAATTTCACACGGATGAATCACGAAATGTTGATGTAATTGTCATAAGGGCAAAATTATAATGCGTTTTTCTCATTTAAATCATTTAATTTTTTTTAAAATTTCTATTTTTTTTAATTTTTGACCTAAAAAGAGATACCTTTATATAGTAGTTACTTAATATATAATAGTAATATATTCTCTGAGTATAAAAAAGTTGGTAGCATAAAAAGAGCTACAGGTATTATAATTGATATAATACTTAAAAATGTGTAAATCTATTTTAGTGAAAGGTAAATGTAGGGTAATCTTTATATACTTTATATAATATATTATATATGATGTATAAAGATGAGCTATCTATATTTATTCCAAATTCATTTCTTTCTGAGTCTAAAGATCTCAAAGTTCGTACTTATAAAGTAGGGATTTTAGGCAGAGCTTTAGCCGTGTTTCAAGCAGATAATGTGGTTATTTACAATGATGACCATATGAAGAATGAAGATGGGGAAAGTGATGGAGCCTTTATGGCTGAAGTTTTAAGATTTATGGACACACCTCAATACTTGAGGAAACAAGCTTTTCCAATAAAAAAAGAACTCAAGCATGTAGGTATACTCCCACCACTAAGAACTCCGCATCATCCTTTGAAAGGTCAACCTGACGTCGGTGATTATAGACAAGGATTCACTGTTAAAAGAAACAATAAAGGAACTTTTGTTGATATAGGTATGGATAAACTTGCATTCTGCAAAGAGCAACTTTCTGTTAAAGAAATTTTTGACTTTAAGATTGCTAAAATAGCTAAGAAAGAAGTAATAGTCACACCTGATAAACCAGATGACATTTACTGGGGATACAATGTTATTTCCTCTAATAAGAGTCTTAAAAATAGCTTAAAATTAATTAAACCTGATCTTGTAATTGAAACTACAAGATATGGAGATTATATTGATTCTATTTTTGATGAATTAAAGCATAAAGTAGATGAATCTAAAAGTATTGCTATTTTGTTTGGTGGCCCTTATTCTTCAATTCAAGAAGATGTTTCAAATCCTAATTGGGATTTAGTTAAATTAAATACGATTCCGGGTCAGGGTACTGAAACTGTTAGAACTGAAGAGGCAGTTGTCGCTACGCTTTCTTTATTTAACTTTATGAAATATTAATTCACTTTGTTTATTAGTTTTTACACTGCTAATAGATTATTTGCTCAACTTTTTATACATTGATATTTTTGGGACTCGCCAAAAATAACTTAGCGCAGAATTATTTATACATTAAATAAATTCTTTATTGTGCTTCAAATAAATTTTAGCTCATATAGAATATATTAAAATAATATTTATCTAGTTGTAAATTTCTTGCAGCTATTTATTATTTCGACAAGATTATTTTCGAGTAATTTTGTCAAAATAGCTTTTTAAGCTATTGAATATTTGAATATAATTAAAATAAAGGAAAATATATATTAAGGAGGTTAATGAATGGTAAGACATCACCAGCCAAGAAAAGGGTCTGTTGCTTATAGTCCAAGGAAAAGAGCAGCAAAAGAAACCCCTAGAGTTAAAGCTTGGCCGCAAAATGATGAACCAAAATTACTAGGCCTCGCAGGGTATAAAGTCGGTATGACTCATGCTTTAGTCACTGATACCGATAAAAACTCTCCAACTAATGGTATGGAAGTATTTACTCCAGTTACTGTTTTGGAAGTCCCTCCTGTCGTAGTAATGGGAATTAGAGCATACGAAAAAACTTCTCGTGGATTGAAAGTAATCACCGAAGTACTTGCAGATAATTTGGATGAAGAACTCTCTAGGAAAATTTCACTTCCTAAAGAATACAATAAATCTGAAGCTATTGCAAAAATACAAGGTGTTTTAGATCGCACAGAAGATATCAAAGTCTTAGTACACACCAATCCTAAAGTAACTAGCGTACCTAAGAAAAAACCAGACATATTTGAATGTGGTATTGGAGGCGCAAACGCTGAAGAAAAATTAAATACTGCTTTAGAATTATTAGGTAATGAAGTAAAAGCTAGTGACATATTAAATGAAGGTCAATTTGTTGATGCAATTGCAACTACAAAAGGAAAAGGATTCCAAGGTGTAGTTAAAAGATGGAATATTAGAATTCAATATGGTAAAGCTACTAGAAGTGGTAAAGGAAGACACGTTGGTTCAATTGGTCCTTGGACTCCAAGAAGAACTATGTGGACTGTAGCACAAGCAGGTCAAATGGGATACCATAAAAGAACTGAATTCAATAAAAAAGTTTTAAAAATTGCATCTGCTGATGAAGTTGATCAAATCAACCCTGATGGTGGATTTATTAAATACGGCCTTGTTAAAAATGATTACATTTTAATTAAAGGTTCTGTTCCAGGACCATCTAAAAGGTTAGTTATTTTAAGACAAGCAATTAGGCCTACTAAGAAATCTGAGGATATACCTCAAATTAATTACATCAGTACAAAATCTAAACAAGGGGTATAATCATGAAGGCTAATGTTTATTCTATTAATGGGGAAGTAAAAGAAGAAATTGAACTTCCAGCTATTTTTGATGAAGTTTACAGACCAGATTTAATTAAAAGAGCTGTTTTATCAGCACAATCCGCTAGAGTTCAACCATGGGGTAATGACCCAATGGCAGGTAAAAGAACTTCAGCAAAAGGATGGGGTTCTGGTAGAGGTACTGCTAGAGTTCCTAGGATTAAAAATGGTTCAAGAGCAGCTTTTGTACCAATGGCTATTGGTGGTAGACAAGCTCACCCAACAAGAGCTGAGAAAAATCATCACGAAAAAATCAACATAAAAGAAAGAAGATTTGCTATTAGATCAGCTATCGCAGCAACCACTAATAAAGAACTTGTTGAAAAAAGAGGACACAAAGTCGAAGATTTAGAACAAGTTCCTATTATTGTTGAAGATGAAATTTCTTCTGTTAAAACTACTAAACAAACTCGTGAAATCTTCCAAAGTTTAGGAGTTTATGATGATATTGTTCGTGCAAAAGAAGGAAAAAGAATAAGAGCAGGTAGAGGTAAAACAAGAGGAAGAAAATACAAAAAAGTAAAAGGACCTCTTTTAGTTGTCGGTGAAGACGATGGTATCAGCTTAGGTGCAAGAAACCATGCTGGTGTAGATGTTGTAGTTGTTGATAACTTGAACGCTGAATTATTAGCACCAGGTACTCACCCAGGAAGACTTACTATTTACACCAAATCTGCTGTAGAAAAGTTAGGAGGTTTATTCCAATAATTTTGGATAAATTAAGGTGATTATTATGGATTCATACTCAATTATTATTAAACCTCATGTTACTGAAAAAACCATGAATTTAATCGACTTAAATAATGAAATTACTTTTGTCGTACGTCGTACCGCTAACAAAGGCCAAATCAAAAGAGCTTTTGAAGAGTTATACGAAGAAAAAGTAGCTAGAGTTAATACTCATATCACTACTAAAGGTGAAAAAGTAGCATACATTAAACTTGTAGAAGAAGAAATGGCAGAAGAACTTGCTGTCAGAATAGGAGTATTCTAAGGAGGAATTTGAATGGGAAAACGATTAATACATCAAAGAAGAGGTAAAGGAACTCCTACTCATCGTGTTGCTTCTCATCGTTTTAAAGATAAAATTAGATACAGATCTTTCGATGCATTAGAAAAAGAAGGAAGTATTAAAGGTAAAGTCATTGATATTGTACATGACCCAGCAAGAACAGCTCCTATTGCAGAAGTAAAATTCGAAAACGGAGAAAAGAAATATATATTAGCACCTGAAAGCATTCAAGTTGATGATGAAATTGAATGTGGTATTTCCGCACCTATTAAATTTGGTAACACATTACCACTCGCTGAAATTCCTGAAGGTACTCCAATTTATGATATCGAAAATACTCCTGGAGACGGTGGTCGTTTCGTAAGATCTTCTGGAACTTATGCTTCTTTAATTACTCACGATGCAAATCAAACTGTTGTTGAATTACCATCTGGTGAATTAAAATATTTAAACCCTAATTGTCGTGCAAGTATTGGTGTCGTTGCTGGTGGAGGTAGAAAAGATAAACCTTATCTCAAAGCCGGTAAAAGATGGCATGCTCTTAAAGCTAAAGGTAAGAAATGTATGACTGTTAGAGGAGTAGCAATGAACGCAGTAGATCACCCTCACGGGGGAGGTAACAGACAACATCCTGGTCGTCCTACTACTATTTCAAGACATGCACCACCAGGAAGAAAAGTTGGTTCAATTGCAGCTAGAAGAACTGGATTAAAAAGATAGATAGAGGGTGTTTCATTGGCAAGAAAAGTATTTAAATATAAAGGTTATACTCTTGAAGAATTACAAGAAATGTCTTTAGAGGAAGTAATGAAATTATATCCTGCAAGACAAAGAAGATCTTTAAAGAGAGGATTCTTACCAAGACAACAAAAAGTTTTGGATAAAATGAGAAAATTGAATAAAGAAGGAACTAAAGATGGTCGTCCTGTTGTTGTAAGGACCCATTGTAGAGATATGATTGTTATACCTGAAATGGTTGGAACCACTTTCGGTATTTATGATGGTCACAACTTTGTTGAAGTAAAAATTACTCCAGAAATGTTAGGTCATTACTTTGGTGAATATGCACCAACCAGACAAAGAGTTCAACACGGGGACCCTGGTATGGGAGCTACAAGATCATCTATGTTTGTACCACTTAAATAAGGAGATTAGATCATGGCTAATAATAAATATGCTTATAATAAAGAAGTTGATGAAGCAAAAACTGCACGTGCTATGGCAAAATCTCTCAAGATTTCCCCAAAACACTGTGTTGAAATTTGTAATGCAATTAGAGGAATGGAAGTAGCTAAAGCTAAAACTTATTTAGAAGATGTTATTGAAATGAAAAAATCTGTTCCTTTCAAAAGACACAATAGAGGTGTTGGACACAGAAAAGGTCAAGAAGGATGGGCTAGTGGTAGATACCCTGTAAAAGCAGCTGAACAAGTATTAAAAGTTTTAGAAAATGCTGAAGCTAATGCTGAATACAAAGGTATGGACACTGAAAAATTATTCATTGAACATATCTCAAGTCACAGAGGTATTGTAATTAGAGGTTACATCCCTAGAGCATTCGGTAGAATGACTCCTTTCAATACACCTACAACTCACATTCAAATAGTTTTACAGGAGGCTAACTAATGATAGAAAAAGATTTTGTCACAGAGGGCCTTAGAAGAACCAGGATTGATGAATACTTAGAAAAAGAACTTGAAAGAGCAGGATACGGAGGTATGGATGTTCAAATTACACCTTTAGGTACTATGGTTGTTGTTTACGCTGAAAGACCTGGTATGGTTATTGGTAGAGGTGGAAAAAATGTTAGGTCCATTACCAATACTCTTAAAAACGAATTTGGATTAGACAATCCTCAAATTGAAGTTAAAGAAGTTGCTGTTCCTGAACTTAACCCTAAAATCATGGCTTATAAAATAGCTAACATGTTACAAAGAGGTATGCACTTCAGAAGAGTTGCTTACTCCACTATTCGTAGAATTATGGGAGCTGGAGCTCAAGGTGTAGAAGTTACTATTTCTGGTAAAATCAGAGGTTCAAGATCTGCTGTTGCTAAATTCGTTGAAGGATACATTAAAAAATGTGGTGAACCTTCAATCAGATTAGTTGAAGAAGGTTTTGCAACTGTTCAATTAAAACCTGGTGTATTAGGTATTTATGTAAGAATTATGCCTCCAGAAACTGTATTACCTGATTCCGTTGAAATTCTTCCTCCAAAAATGATCATTGAAGAAGATGGTGAAGAAGTTATTGAAGAAGAAATCGATGTTGAAACTGAAGAAGTCATCGAAGAGGAAGAAATCGTCGAAGAAATCGAAGATTTAGAGGAATTAGAAGAAGTTGTCGAAGAAGAAGCTACTGAAGAAGTAGAAAATGATGATAGTTAAATACTAAATTTAATTATCTTAAAAGAGTTGGAACAATGGCGATTTTAAGAAGTAAAGAAATTTGGGACATGGAAGTTGATGAGATTCAAGAAAAATTAGTTGAACTCAGAACTGAATTATCCAAAAATGTTTCTAAAAGTGCAGCTGCCGGGGTTAATGAAAATCCTGGAAAAATTAGAGAATTAAAAAGAACAATTGCTCGTGTTCTTACAATATTGAATGAAAAACAGAAGGAGAATTAAATGTCAAAAATCTGTGATGTATGTGGGCTTCCTGAAGAACTTTGTGTCTGTGAAGAAATTGCACGTGAAGTTCAGGCTGTAAAAGTTTTTACAGTTAGAAGAAGATTCGGAAAACTCATGACTATTATCGAAGGTATCGATGAACATGATATTGATATCAAAGAGCTTACTAAAACTCTTAAAGCAAAATGTGCTTGTGGTGGAACCGCTAAGAATAGCCAAATAGAGCTTCAAGGTGATCATAAAGTTAAGGTTAAAGAAGTTTTATCTGAAATGGGTTTCTCATCTGATACAATAGAAATTCGTGAATCAAAGAAAAATAATAAAAAAAGAAGATAATCCTTCGATATATTCAATAAAATTTTATAATTTTTCTGCATGATTTATTATAAATGTTTTAGTTAAGAGATTTGGGAATATGATTACTTCAAAAAATTTAGTTCATCACGAGTTCATTGGATTGGCTGTTGATGTGAAAAGTAAAAGCAATAAATCTCTTAATTTATATGGAATTATTATTGATGAGACAAAAAATACATTTAAAATTGAATCTGAGGGTCAGGAAAAAATAATTCCCAAAAAAGGTTCAATTTTCACTTTCGAAATTCCATCTGGGGAAAAAGTTGAAGTGAATGGTGATATTTTGTCGATTCGTCCTGAAGATAGAATAAAAAAAAGGTTTAAAAAAATTTAAATGGTGATAATATGGTTGGGCTTAATGTTCAAGAACCAGAAACTACATGTGATGATCCTAACTGCCCTTTCCACGGAACTTTACCTGTAAGAGGTCAAGTTCTTGAAGGTGTTGTTGTAAGTAACAAAGCTGAAAGGACCATTAGTGTTGAACGTAGTTACTATAAATTCATTAGAAAATATGAAAGATATGAAAAAAGGAAATCTAAAATCAATGTTCACAAACCAGATTGCTTAGATGTGAATGTTGGTGATTCTGTAAAAGTTGCAGAATGCAGACCATTAAGTAAAACTAAACATTTTGTTTTAGTTGAGGTTAAAGGAGAGTAAATAATATGAAACCATTAACATCTAGTGTATCTAAAGCATTACCAATTGGAGCAAGACTCCAATGTGTTGATAACACTGGTGCACGTGAAATCGAAATTATTTCCGTTAAAGGATTTAAAGGTGTAAGAAGGAGATTGGACGTTGCTGGTGTTGGAGATTTAGTTGTTGCTTCTGTTAAAAAAGGAACTGCTGACATGAGGAGAGAAATTGTTAACGCAGTAGTTATTAGACAAAAAAAGGAATATAGACGTGCTGATGGTCTTCGTGTTAAATTTGAAGATAATGCGGCTGTTATTATTACTCCTGAAGGAATATTAAAAGGGTCTGAAATTAGAGGACCTGTTGCTAAAGAAGCAGCTGACAGATGGCCTAGTGTAGGTAGTGCAGCAAATATTTTAGTATAGGTGAAAAAATGTCAAAACAACCAAGAAAACAAAGAAAAGCTCTTTATAATGCTCCTGCTCACGCACGTGGTAAACACTTAAGTGCTACTTTAAGTAAAGATTTAAGGGCAGATTTAGGTAAAAGATCTTTACCATTAAGATCAGGAGATAAAGTTAGAGTTCTCCGTGGAGATTTCAAAGGACATGAAGGAGAAGTTCTTTCAGTTGATTATACTTCTTACAAAGTTACTATTGAAGAAGTTACTTTATCAAAACCAGATGGAACTGCAGTTTTCCTTCCAGTTGATCCATCTAACTTAATGATTATTGATGCTGATACAAAAGACGATAGAAGAATTAAAAATAGAGGAGATAATTAAAATGGCTAAAATGGGATCTAGAAAACATCTTAAAAGATATAAAGCACCTAAAACTTGGCCTATTCATCCTAAAGAAGATACCTGGACAGTTAAACCTTCCGCAGGTTCTCATGCTATTGTTGATGCAATTCCATTAACTTTAGTTATCAGAGATATTTTAAAATTAGCTGATAATTCTAGAGAAGCTAAAAGGATTATTAACTCAGGTAATGTTTTAGTAGATGGCAGAGTTGTCAAAGATTATAAATTCCCAGTTGGTTTCCAAGATGTTATAGAAATTCCAAAAACTGGTGAGATTTACAGAGTTCTTTTAGACACTAAAGGAAGATTACAATTAAAATTAATCGAAGAAAATGATTTAAAATTAAGTAAAATTGTTAATAAAACCACTATTAAAGGTGGAAAAATTCAATTAAACTTACACGATGGTAAAAATCTCATTCTCGATGAAAATGATTACAATGTTGGAGATGTAATTTGTTTAAAAGTACCTGAACAAGAAATTAAAGAAGTTTATCCTTTAGAAATTGGTGCTACTGTTCTTGTTACTGGTGGTAAACACACTGGTGAATTAGGTACTGTAAGTGAAATTATTGAAAATCAATCATCAAATCCAAATACTATTATCATCGAAAATAGTGCAAAAGATGAATTTTTAACTTTAAAAGATTATGCATTTGTAGTTGGTAGCGATGCTCCAGCAATTTCTTTATTGGAGGTTAATAAATGAACCCAATGAATGAAGTTAAAATCGAAAAAGCTACTGTCAGTATTGGTGTAGGAGAAGCTGGTGAAAAATTATCACGTGCTATTACTCTTTTAGAAGAAATGTTTGATCAAACCCCAGTTAAAACTTATTCAAAAGTTACTAATCCTGAATGGGGTATCAGAAAACGTCAACCAATCGCATGTAAATTAACTTTACGTGGAGAGAAAGCTGACAAAGCAATTGAAATGGTTTTAGAAGGAATTAGCAGAAACATTAAACCTACTCAATTTGATGCTCAAGGAAACCTTTCCTTCGGTATTAAAGAACATATTGATATTCCTGGAATGAAATATAATCCTGATATCGGTATTTTTGGTATGAATGTTTCAATCACTTTTGAAAAACCTGGTTACAGAATAGCTAGAAGAAAAATCCAACAAAAGAAAGTTCCTCAAAAACATAGAATTTCTAAAGAAGAAACCATGAAATTCATGGAAGAAAACTTTAATGTTAATTATGTAACTGAAATAAATGAATAGGTGATTAGTTTGCCAAGAAAATATGGAAAAGCAGCAAAAAAATGTGCTCGTTGTGGAGACCACTCTGCTATGATTAGTAGATATGGATTAAATTTGTGCAGACAATGTTTTAGGGAAATTGCTCCTAAAATCGGATTTAAAAAATATAATTAAGGTGTTATGATATGAGTCTTATGGATCCTCTTGCAGATGCTTTAACAAATATTAGAAATAACGAATTACAAGTAAACGACTCTTGTGTTATTTCTCCTGCTTCCAAATTAATCGGGGAAGTTTTAAGCACAATGCAAAAAGAGAATTATATTGGTAACTTTGAATACATCGATGACAATAGAGCAGGAAAATTCACAGTTGAATTATTAGGTAACATTAACAAATGTGGTGTTATCAAACCTCGTCACGCTGTAAAGAAAGATGAATTTGAGAAATTTGAAAAAAGATATTTGCCAGCAAAAAACTTCGGTATTTTAATTGTCACTACTCCTCAGGGAATTATGACTCACTATGAGGCTAAAGAAAAAGGAATTGGTGGACGTTTGTTGGCTTACATGTATTAGGTGATATAATGGTAGTAGCTGCAGCTATAAGGGAAGAAATTGAAATCCCTGAAGGCGTTGAAGTTATAATTGAAAATAATGAGGTCACTGTAAAAGGACCTAATGGAGAAGATTCCAGAAAATTTACTTATCCTAATGTAAGTATTAAAAAAGATGAAGACAATGTTGTTTTAGAAACAGCATTTCCTAAAAAGAAAGATAAAGCAATGATTGGAACCACAAAAGCACACATCAACAATATGATTACTGGTGTAACTGATGGTTTTGAATATCATATGAAAATCGTATTTGCTCACTTTCCAATGACTGTAAAAGTCGAAAAAGATATCGTAAATATTGACAATTTCCTCGGGGAAAGACACCCAAGAACTGCAAAAATCGTAGGTAGTGCTAAAGTAGCAGTTAAAGGTGATGAGGTAACAATTACTGGTATTAATAAGGAACATGTTGGTCAAACTATGGCTAACTTAGAACAAGCAACTAAAATTAAAGGAAGAGATCCTAGAGTATTCCAAGACGGAATATACTTAACTAGCAAAGAATAATTGGTGATTATTATGGCTAATAAAAGATTTAAAAGACAAGAATATGCTCGTTATAAAAAACTTGGAATAAAATGGAGACGCCCTAGAGGTAAAACAAGTAAAATGAGAAGATATGAAGCAGGAAAACCAGACATGCCTGCTATTGGATACAGAACCCCTAGAGCTATTAGGAATTTACACCCTTCCGGTTATAATGATGTTCTTGTTCATAATATGAAAGAATTAGAAGCTTTAAACCCAGAAACTGATGCTGCAAGAATCAGTGCTTCTATTGGTAAAAGGAAAAAACTCATGATGTTAGATAAAGCATCTGAGTTAGGAATTAAAGTCTTAAATAAAAATATTTAAATGAATTTATATTTATAGGTCATATCATTTCAGGGGCTTTTATAGAATTGCTATGACTATTAAAGATAAAATTAAGGGAGTTTAGATTATTTATCTAAATTTATCAGCTATGCTGAATTATGGAGGATTATATATATGAATCTTACAACTCAAAAAAGATTAGCTGCAAGTATCCTCAAAGTAGGGCTTAATCGTGTATGGATTGATCCTGAAAGAATTGAAGAAGTATCCATGGCGATTACTAGAGATGGAGTTAAGCAGTTAATTAATGATGGAGCTATTAAAGCAAAACCTCAAAAAGGTATTAGTAGCTACAGATCTAAAAAAATCGCAGAACAAAAAGCAAAAGGAAAAAGAAAAGGTGCAGGTAGTAGAAAAGGTGCAAAAAAAGCTCGTACTCCTAAGAAAAAACAATGGATGACTACAATCAGAGCTTTAAGAAAAGACCTTAAAGAAATGCGTGAAGATGAAGTTATTGATGCTACCACTTACCGTAAATTATACAAAATGGCAAAAGGTGGAGCTTTCAGAAGTAAATCTTACATGAGAAACTACGCACGTGACCATGACTTAATTAAAGGAGATGAGTAAACATGGCACAAGGAACTAATTATAAAGTAGCATTTAGAAGAAGAAGAGAAGGAAAAACTGATTACGGTGCTAGGATTAAATTAATTGATTACGAAAAATCTCGTTTAGTTGTTAGAATTTCTAACGCTCAAGCTACTGTTCAAGTTATAGATTACACTCCTGAAGGAGATGTCACTGTTGCATCTGCTGTTGGTAAACAATTATCTAACTACGGTTACTTAGGAAATGCTGGTAATATCACTGGTGTTTATTTAACTGGTTACCTCTGTGCTAAAAGAGCTTTAGCTGCAGGTGTAGACTATGCAATTTTAGACATTGGTTTAAGATCTCCTATTAAAGGTTCTAAAATATTCGCAGCTCTCAAAGGTGCTGTTGATGCAGGTTTAGAAGTTCCTCACGGAGACTTTATTTTCCCTGAAGACGAACGTATTAGAGGAGAACATATCGCAAATTATGCTGAATCTTTAGATGATGAAGATAAAGCTAAAAAATTCTCAAAGTATTTAGAAAGAGGTTTAGAACCTGCAGACTTACCTGAAAACTTTGATGAAACTATTAAGAAGATTGATGAGGCAGAGGAATAACTATGAGTTTTAATATTGATGAATGGGAACCTAAAACTAAAATGGGTCAATTAGTTAAAGATGGAACCATTACTGATATCGATGAAATCTTTGAAAAAGGTCTTCCAATTATGGAATTAGAAATAGTTGATGCCTTAATTCCGGATTTAGAAGAAGAAGTAATGGATGTTAACTTAGTTCAAAGGATGCATAAATCCGGTAGAAAAGTTAATTTCAGAGTAATTGTTGCTGTAGGTAACAAAGATGGTTATGTTGGATTAGGTCAAGGTAAAGCTAAAGAGGTTGGACCTGCAATCAGAAAAGCTGTTGATAATGCTAAATATAACATTATCAAAGTAAGAAGAGGCTGTGGTGATTGGGGTTGTGTTTGTGGAAGAGAACACACAGTACCTTTCAAAGTACAAGGTAAAACCAGTAGTGTTAGCGTAAACTTAATGCCTGCACCTGCAGGAGTAGGTTTAGTAATTGGTGATGTAGGTAAAACCATTTTAAAACTTGCTGGTATTCACGATGTATGGTCTCAATCTTTCGGTCAAACCCAAACTACTGTTAACTTTGCTAATGCAGTATTTGATGCTTTAAAAACTTTAAGTGAAGTTAAAGCAAGTAAAGAAGACCTCAAGAAAATGGGAGTTAACTATTAATTGGTGATGATTATGTTTTTAGTTATTAGAGTTAGAGGAACTACTGGTGTCATTCAAAAAGTTGCTGACACTTTACATATGTTAAGACTTAACAGAATCAACCACGCAGTATTAGTTGAAGAAAATCCTAGTTTTGAAGGTATGCTTCAAAAGTCTAAGGATTACATTACCTGGGGTGAAATTGATGCTGAACTTTTAGCTCAACTTATTGCTAAAAGAGGTAGAATCGAAGGTAATAACAAAGTAACTGATGAATTTGTAGCTGAAAATTCTGATTACAAAGACATTGCTGAATTAGCAGAAGCTGTAATCAAATCTGAAGTTAAATTAGCTGATGTGGGAATTAAACCTGTATTCCGTTTACACCCTCCTAGAAAAGGATATGAGGATATCCGTTTATCCATTAATGAAGGTGGATCATTAGGTTACAGGGGCGAAGAAATTAAAGATCTCGCAAAAAGAATGCTTTAAATTAGGTGTTTATTATGATTAGAACAAAACGTAAAATTAACAAACTCAGAGGTTCTAGATCCAACGGAGGAGGCTGTACTAAAAAACGTAGAGGTGCAGGTAACAAAGGTGGAAAAGGTAAAGCTGGAGCCGGAAAACAACACTGGACTTGGACTGTTATCCACGATCCTGATCATTTCGGTAAACACGGTTTTAAAAGACCTCAAAAAATGATTAAAAAAGTTAATTCTGTTAACTTAAGTTACTTAGAAGAAAAAGCTGATGATTTAATTGCTGATGGAAAAGCATCCATGGATGGAGATGCTATTGTTATTGATGTGACCGAATTAGGTTATGATAAAGTTTTAGCTAAAGGTAAAATCTCTAAAACTTTCAAAATTTCAGCTCCTAAATTCTCAGCATCTGCTATTGAAAAAATTGAAGAAGTAGGAGGAGAGGCTATAGAATTATAGTCTTCCTTTATAATTTTTAGAGGAATAAAATGTCATCTCTTGAAGTATTGGAGCCAATGTTTAAGTTTTTACCTGAAGTAAAATCTCCTGTTCATCATGAAGATTTTAATGAAAAACTTAAATGGACTGCTCTTATTTTGGTATTATATTACATTTTAACTCAAATACCCTTATACGGATTAAGTCCGGCTGCTGTGGATAACTTTGCAGCTTTAAGGGCAGTTATGGCTGGAAGTTTCGGTTCAATTCTTACTTTGGGAATTGGTCCTATTGTTACTGCATCTATTGTATTGCAGTTATTAGTCGGTTCTGGTTTATTGGATTTGGATCTTTCTTCACACAAAGACAAGTCTCATTTCCAAGCTACTCAAAAACTGTTATCTATTGTTTTTACAATGTTTGAGGCCGGTGTTCTAGTATTAACTGGTAACTTAGTACCAATTGATAATTCTTATCTTGGTGTATTATTCCTTCAACTTGTAATTGGTGCAGTTTTAGTTATATATTTGGATGAAGTTGTTTCTAAATGGGGATTCGGTAGTGGTATTGGTTTATTCATTGCTGCTGGTGTATGTCAACAAATTATTGTTGGAACATTCAATTTCTTACCGGGCACTGATGGAATAATGACTGGTGCTATTCCAGGATTTATACAATCTATTGCTGCTGGTGCTGCTAATTTCACATTATTAATTCCATTAATTGCAACAATTTGTGTATTCTTGGTTGTTGTTTATGGAGAATCTATCCGTGTTGAAATTCCAATTTCACATGGTGCTGTAAAAGGACATGGAAGAATTAGAGGTTCTGTTGGTAAATATCCTTTAAAATTCGTTTATGCAAGTAACATGCCAGTTATTTTAACAAGTGCACTTCTTGTAAACGTTACACTTTTGGCAAATGTTTTCCAAAAAATTGGTTTCCCTATTTTAGGTCAAATCGAAAACGGTAAAGCTGTAAATGGTGCTGCATGGTTATTGTCAACACCAAATAATATTGGAATGTTCGCTACAGAACCTATACATATTATTGTATATGCTATATTCTTCTTGGCATGTTGTGTTTTATTCTCATACTTGTGGGTTGAAATCAGTGGATTAAATGCTAAGAAAATTTCAGAACAACTTTACAATTCAGGTATCCAAATACCTGGTTTCAGAAGCAGTAAACGTCAATTATATAAAATTTTGAAAAAATATATTCCTGCTCTTACCATTATAAGTGGTTTATATGTAGGTATTATTGCATTCTTTGCAGATTTAACTGGTGCTTTAGGTGGAGGTACCGGTGTATTGCTTACTGTAGGTATTATACATAAGCTATATGAAGAAATGGCTGAAGAACAATTAATGTCTTCAAATCCACTACTTAGAAAAGTTTTAGGAGGAGATTAATCTTCTCCATATTTTTAATAGAGGGATTAAATTGAAATTAGTAGTATTAACAGGAATTCCAGGTTCAGGTAGTACAACTGTGCTCAATAAAGCTCTTGAGGAAGTTGATTATGTCCATTTAAACTATGGGGACATAATGACTGAACTTGCAATTGAAGAAAAAATTGTTGATGATAGAGATGCTTTAAGGAAATTACCTGCTGAAACTCAAAAAGAGATTCAAGCTAAGGCTGCTAAAAGAATCAAAGAAAGATCTGAAGAAAATAATGTTATTGTAGATACTCATTGTACTATCAATACTCCTTCTGGATTTTTACCAGGTCTTCCTATTTGGGTTTTAGAACAATTACAACCTGACTTGTTCATTATGGTTGAAGCAAATCCTGATGAGATTATTTACAGAAGAATGAATGATGATACTCGTTCCCGTGATGTTGAAAAAGCAAGTGATATTCAATTACATCAAGAAATGAATAGGGCTGCTTCTATGGCATATGCAACATTAACTGGAGCTACAGTAAAAATCATTGCTAATCATGATAATCATTTGCCAAAAACTATATCAAAATTAGTAGAAGTTTTAAAATAGGTGAATTGTATGGCTGATATTTTTAGTATGCTTAGTGGTGGGGTTTTGGATATATTGAATACATTATTCAATCCACTTCTTGCATTGGATCCAAACCCACAAAATCCTGCTTTAACAGTTTTAGTTATCGCATTTATTGTTTCTTTAATTACTACTGTTGCTAACAAGTATTTAGTAGATCAAGATAAAGTCAATGAAAATCAAAAAAAATCTAGAGAACTTTCTTCAAGAATGAGGGAAGCTCAAAAGAAAGGGGATGGAAAAGAACTTGCTAAACTTCAAGCTGAACAAACAGAAATGCTCAAAAATCAAAATGCAGTAATGATGGAATCTTTTAAACCAATGCTTGTTACTTTTGTTCCAATCATTTTAATTTTCTTTTGGATGAGGACTTCTATTATCAGTAATTTAGTTTTAATCTTACCTGCTCCTGCTTATTGGCTTACTTTAACTCCATTTTGGCATTTCATTGGTCAATTTTTATATGGAGGAAAAGCTACTATTCCATATGGTATTGGCTGGTTATTATGGTATATGATTTGTACTTTTGGTATGAGTCAAATTTTAAGAAAATTCTTAGGATTCAAACAAGGGTTCTAATTTAACCCTTGAATCTTATATATTTATTAATGATGAAATAGATATATTATAGTATTCTATTTTGAATACGCTATTACACAATTATTAAATTTTTATTAAATTAATCAAAGGTGATTAAATGCCTGCAAATAGGTTTAGATCAAGATCATATAAAAGAATGAGAAAAAACACTCCTGGTGGAGAAAATGTTTTAAGATACAAAAAGAAAAAACCATCTAAGCATGTTTGTGCTGAATGTGGTGCTGTATTACATGGAGTTCCTCGTGGACGTCCATATGAAATTGGTAAACTTTCAAAAACTAGTAAAAGACCTAGCCGTCCATACGGTGGGTACTTATGTACTAAATGTATGCGTAAACATTTCAAAGAAGAGGCTAGAAAATAATGATAATTACTCTCGGTGGATTAGCTGGAACTGGAACAACAACCACTGCGGAATTACTTAGTGAAAAGTTAGATATTCCTTATATTTCTGCAGGGTATGTTTTTAGACAGATGGCTTCTGAAAGAGGTATGTCTGTCTTGGAGTTTAGTGAATTTGCTGAAGGTAATGATGATATTGATAAAGAAATTGATAAAAGACAAGCTGAACTGGCTAAATCTTCAGATAATTTAATA
>Ga0256404_1007465_pt1 | contig 17281 bp, 16 predicted proteins | sample RumenRJG_01DNA_FD_185990 | JGI IMG/M metagenome (GOLD analysis project Ga0256404, IMG submission 185990) | Bovine rumen microbial communities from Lethbridge, Alberta, Canada - RJG_01 | ecosystem: Host-associated > Mammals > Digestive system > Stomach > Rumen | place: Canada: Alberta | collected...
AGATGAGTCCGAGGGGCGCCAGGACGCCAAAGATGAACATCAGCTGCAATTCGCGCGAGCTGCGCGTCGTTCCCTCGTAGTACTCGGTAAGAAGGTTTGCCGCGACCAGTATGAGCGTGATCTTGGCGAACTCGGACGGCTGCAGGTTCACGGGGCCAATCTGGATCCAGCGCGTCGCACCGTAGGCATCCGACCCCGCGAACGGCGTGAGCACCAGCAGCAGAAGAAGGAGCGTGGCAAGCCACTCCACCACAAGGAGCTTCCGCACCCACAGGTGGTAGTCGAAGCGCGCGATCACGAACGCGAGCACGGTGCCCACCGCGCCAAAGAGCAGCTGGCGCTGCAGGTAGAACGCGGGGTTGTAGTTGGCGTTCGCCGAGGAGAGCGCCGTGATGGACGACGACGAGTAGATCATCGTGAGGCCAAAGAGCGCCAGGAACGCGACCGCGCCCAGAAAGAGCAGGCGCGGAGCCATGAAGCGCGCGGGAACCCCGAAGATGTAGCGATCAGCGAACGCGCCGTGGCCGGCCTCGGCCGTTCTTCTCGCCGTTGTCTGGCCTGCCGACTCTACACGCTGCATACGCTAGCTCTCTCTTTTCTTCCCCAGGTCACTTACCATCTGCTTGAACGCGCGGCCGCGCTCCGCCATGTTGCCGAACTCGTCGAAGGACGAGCACGCGGGCGAGAGGAGCACCACGTCACCCGGCGCGGCCTCGGACACGGCGGCGCCGAACGCCTCGCGCAGGTGAGGCGCGCGGACCACCCTCGTGGTGCCGTCGCCCGCCGCCAGCGCGCCCTCGAGCGCGGAGGCGATGCGCTCCCCCGCCGCGCCGAAGCACACGGCCGCCTTGCAGTCGCGCGCGACGTCCGCGGCAAGCGGCGCGAGGTCCGTGCCCTTGTCGTGGCCGCCAAGCAGGAGCACGACGTGGCCCTTGGGAAACGCCGTGAGCGCCTTCTGCACGGAGTCGGTGTTCGTGGCCTTGGAGTCGTTCACGAAGCGCACGCCCGCGACCTCGCCGCACGGCTCGATGCGGTGCTCGAGGGCGTGGAACGCACGCACGCCGCGTGCGACGTCCTGCGACGAGACGCCGAGCTCGAGCGCAAGCGCTGATGCCGCGAGCACGTTCTGCAGGTTGTGGTCGCCCGCGATGGGGACCTCGGTCGTCGCCATGAGATCGTGCTCCTTGCCGTCCAGGCGCACGACGAGCCTTCCGTCGCGCACGAACGCGGCGCACGGCGCCTGCGGCTGTGCGTGCACGTTCAGGTGGCACACGCGAAGCCCCCGCGCCTCCAGGCGCGAGATGACGGCCTGGCACCACGAGTCCTCCTCGCTCACGATGGCGAGGTCGCCCGCGTCGAGGTTCTGGAAGACCTTCTCCTTTGCCGCGGCGTATGCCTCGATGGAGCCGTGCCACTCCACGTGGTCCGGCGTGACGTTGAGCAGGCACGCGACGCGCGGGTGCAGAAGGCGCGTGCACGCGAGCTGGAAGCTGGAGAGCTCGGCCACGAACCACTCGTCCGGCGTGCGCCCCGCGACCTCGCCGGTGCAGAGGTTGCCGATGTTGCCGACGGCGACGGCGGAGAGCCCGCCCTCGTGCAAAAGCGCCGTTGACAGCGTGGTCGTGGTGGTCTTGCCGTTGGTGCCCGTGATGGCGACCCACTTGTACGGGCTCTCGCGCCATGCGAACTCCGGTTCGCCGATGATCTCGCGGGAGTGCTCGCGCGCGGACGAGAAGAACGTGGAGAACTCGGATATGCCGGGAGACGACACCGTGAGGTCGTAGGTGCCTTCGAGCTCCTCGGTTCCGACGACGACGCGAACGCCAAGCACCTCGAGCTCGCGCGTGGCGTCGCCCTCGCTCGAGCTCGCGCCGCCGTAGAGCGTGACGGAGCCCACGCGCTGCGGAGCCTGCCCGCAGAGGTAGCGCGCCACCTCGCGGCCGGTCTTGCCGAGTCCGAGGACGCACACGTCGCCCAGCCTGTTTTCGATTTCCCGAGCCATGTTGGCCTCCCTAGCGAAGCTGGAAGTAAAGCGCGAACCCAAGGACGGCGAACGCCGCCGAGACGATCCAGAAGCGGATGACGACCTTCGTCTCGCTCCAGCCCTTCTTCTCGAAGTGGTGGTGGATGGGCGCCATGAGGAACACCCTCTTGCCCGTCGCCTTGAAGCTGACGACCTGGATGATGACGCTGAGCGCCTCCACGATGAACAGGCCGCCCATCACGAGCGAGCAGATCTCCGTCTTCGTGAGGACCGCGAGCGACGCGAACGCGGCGCCGAGGGCGAGCGACCCCGTGTCGCCCATGAAGATGGACGCGGGATAGCAGTTGTACCACAAGAATCCAACGAGCGCCCCAGATATGGCCGCGGCGAAGATGGCGAGGTTCCTCTCGCCGTAGCTGAACGCGACCATGCCCATGATGAGCATGACGACGAGCGTGCAGCCGCCGGCGAGGCCGTCGAGGCCGTCCGTGAGGTTCACGGCGTTCGAGAGGCCGGCCATCAGCAGGAACACGAAGAACATGTACAGCCACGGCAGCCTGACGGCCGTGCCGCCCACCATGACCGTCGTCGTGAGGATGCCGAGGTCGAGCGCGGCGCCGCCCGGGAACGCGACGCTGGGCGTCACGCCGCAGAAGTTGACCGCGAGCACGCAGAACGCGACGGAGATCAGGATGAGGCCGATCATCTTCTGCGAGGGGGTGAGGCCGAGCGAGCGCTTGTGCGCGACGCTCTCGATGTCGTCCAGGAGGCCGAGCGAGCCGGTGAGGTAGGTCGCGAGCACCGCGAGCACAAGGTCCATGGTCCAGTGCGCCTGAATCGCGCACGTGATGAGGACCGCCGCCAGGATCACGACGCCGCCCATGGTGGGCGTGCCCTGCTTGACGAGGTGCCTCTGCGGGCCGTCCGCCCTGATCTGCTGGCCGATGCCCTCGTGGCGCATGAGCCTGATGAAGAGCGGCATGAGCACGAGCACGATGGCCGCGGCGATCACGGCCGCGAGGAAGATCTGGTACGTGGGATAGCTCGGGTTTCCAAACATCAGGCCAACACTCCCTTGACGAACTGGTCGAGGCCGGCCGACCTCGAGCCCTTTGCTAGTACGAGGTCATCCGGGCCCAGCACCGCGCCGATGGTCGCGACGGCGGAGTCCACGTCCGGGAAGAGCTCGAGCTTGTCCTCCGAGAAGCCCATGGTGAGCGCTGCCTCGCGCATCTGGCGGGCGTCGTCTGCCCCCACGAGCACCAGCAGGTCGATCGGCTTTGCGGCGGCATACGCGCCGATGTATCCGTGCAGGCGCGCCGACTCGCTGCCGAGCTCGCCCACCTCGCCCAGGACGGCGACCCTCCGCCCGGCGCACTCCATGGAGCACAGCACGTCGAGCGCCGCCGCGATGGAGCTGGGGCTCGCGTTGTACGAGTCGTCGATCATGCTGGGCTTGCCCGCGGTGCGGATGACCTCGAGCCTCATGCCGGTGCGCGGCATGTGCTCCATAGCGTCGGCCGCGGCGCTGCGGTCCACGCCCAGGCGGTCGCAGACGGCCATCGCGAGCAGGAAATCCTGCACGACGGCCCTTCCGGGAACGTCCAGCGTCACGTCCCTCGACCACCCGTCGGCAAAGCCGAGCGAGAAGGACGGGCGTCCCTCCCCGTCAAGGCGAACGTCAGAGGCACGGACGTCGTCCTTCTCGCCCGTGCCCACGTAGACGCACGCGACGCCCGCTGGCGTGGCGTACTCGCGCTCGATGAGCGGCGCGAAGTCGTTGTCGGACGTCATGGCGAGCATGGGGCTCACGCCGGATTGCGGCTCGGAGGTCGGGCGCATGCCGGACAGTATCTCGGCCTTCGCACGGGCGATGTTCTCGCGCGAGCCCAGAAGCCCGATGTGGCTCGTGCCCACATTCGTGATGAGCGACACCGTGGGGAGCGCCGCGGCGGCAAGGCGCGTGAGCTCGCCCTTGTGGTTCATGCCCATCTCGCACACCAGCACCTCGTCCGCGCTGTCGGCGGAGAGGATGGTGAGGGGAAGCCCGATGAGGTTGTTGAAGTTGCCGGCCGTGGCGTGCACGCGGTAGCGCGTGGCGAGAGACGCCCTCAGCATGTCCTTCGTGGTGGTCTTGCCGACCGACCCCGTGACGCCCACGACGACCCATTGCGGGTTCATGCGTCGCCAGGCTCCGGAGAGGCGCAGCATGAACTCCTCGGGGTCGTCGTCCTTCGCCCTCAGCACGGAGCAGCCGTGCTCGCGCGCAAGGGCAAGCAGCGCCTCGTCGGGCTCGCGCGTCATAACGACTGCCGCGGCCCCCGCCTCCACCGCGGCGGGGGCGAACCTGTTGCCGTCGACCCGCTCGCCGGGGAAGCACACGAAGCACGTGCCGTCGCCCACGGCGCGCGAGTCGGTCTGGACGCCCTCGACGACGCCTCCGGGTACCTCGAGCACCACGTCCGCGCCGGTCGCGCGAACCATGTCGGAAACGGAGATCTTCACCATCGAACCACCTGTCACCTTCCCCGGCGCGGCTAGCCCGCGTCAGGCGTCACGCCCATGTCGGATAGGGCCTCATTCATGATTGTAGAGAAGAGCGGCGCCGCGGAGGACGTGGCCAGATACGGGGTGCCGTTCAGACCCACGTACACGAGGACCTTCGGGTCGCTCGCGTTCGCGAATCCAATGAGCGAGCTCACGTACTTGAACGCGACGTACTTGCCGGAATCGTCCGCCTGTTCGCCCGTGCCGGTCTTGCCCGCCACGTCGTAGCCCTTCACCTGGGCCGCCTGCGCCGTGCCGTCCTTCACGACCGTGCGCATCATGTCCGTGACCTCGTCCGCCGTCTTCTTCGACACGGAGCGGCCCTCGGACTTCCACGCGACCTTCTTGCCGCCCTTGCTCACCAGGAAGTGCGGCGTCACGATCCTGCCGTCGTTCGCGATGGACCCTATGGCCTTCACCATCTGGTCCAGAGGTATCGCGAGGGACTGTCCAAACGACATGGAGCCCAGGCTGGCGCCGTCGTACTGGTTCAGCTGCTTGACGATGCCCTTCACCTCGCCCGGGTAGTCGATGCCGGTCTTCGTGCCGATCTTGAACTTCGCGATGCCGTTCGCAAAGTTCTCCTCGCCTATCACGTCCTGCGCCACGAGTGCCATGCCAGCGTTCGAGGAGCGCCTCAGGATCTCTCTCAGCGACATGTTCATGGTCGCCATGCGGCCGTCATCGTCGCCCACGAGGTCGTCGCCCACCTTGACCTTGCCCGGCACAGAGAACGTCGAGCCCGGCGTCACGAGTCCGTTGTCGATGCCGATGGCGGCGGTCAGCACCTTGAAGATCGAGCCCGGCTCGTAGGAGGACGAGACCGGCTTCAGGTTCAGCGCACCCTCCTTTATCTGGGAGGTGTCCGTGATGTTGAAGAGCGGGGTCGAGCACGCGGCGATGATCTCGCCGGACTTGGGGTCGGTCACCATGACGGAGCCGGAGTCCGCCTTGTAGTCCTTCACGCCCTGGACGATGGTGTCCTCCGCGATCTTCTGGACGTCAATGTCGAGCGAGGTGACGATATCCTTGCCGTTCTTGGCCTTCTTCACGACCTGGGAGTTGCCGCCGGCGATCGGCGTGCCGCCCGAGCCGGTCTCGACCATCATCTTGCCGTCCGTGCCCTCGAGCACGTCGTTGTAGTACAGCTCCAGGCCGCTCAGGCCGTTGCCGTCCGTGCCGACGATGCCAAGCACCTGGCCGCCCGTCGCGCCGTAGGGATAGACGCGCTTCACATCGTTCAGGTAGTAGATGCCGCTGATCTTCTTCTTGTCGAGCTTCTCCTGCACGCTCTTCGCGACGTCGTCGTCCACCTGTCGCTTGATGTAGGTGAACGAGTTGTCCCCCATCAGCTTGTCGACGTAGTCCGTGTCCTCGCCGCCCAGCTCGTCCGCGAGCACGGACGCGGCCTCCGCGGGGTCGTTCACCTCCTGCGGGTTGCAGTAGATGGTCTTGCAGTCCTCGCTCGTGGCCAGGACGTTGCCGTTTCGGTCGTATATGGTGCCGCGCTTCGCGTGAATGGTTATCTCGTTCGTGCGCTGCGCCGCCGCCCTTGTGGAGAGGTACTTCGCGTCCACCACCTGGAGGTAGATGAGCCTCCCCACCACAAGGAGCAGTATGAAGCCCAGGACGAGAAAGACTATCCTCACCATCTGGTCGTACGAGCTGTGCTGCGGGGGGCGTCCGCCGCGCACGGAGACGCCGCGGCGCGAACGGGGAGCCTCGTCGTACGAGGCTCCCGTCACGTCATACCGGCCCCTGCGGCCATCTCTATTTCCACTCTGGTATCTCACGGATATGGAGTTTACGCCACGACGGGCGAAAGCTAGCGCACATCCGAGGACTGCGCATCTTTTGCAGATGCCTGCAGCGCGGCGGCGTCGGACGTCGCCTTCGCACCCTTGGCGGAGGCGTCGGCGCCCTTGGCGGACGCGTCCATAGACTCGGTGTCGGTCGAAAGCACCATGCCGTAGTTCTGCGTCGCGATGGCGTTCACGCGGGAGCTGCTGCTGAGCACGGAGCGCTCGATCTTGAGGTCGCTGTTTGCGGACGCGGAGGTCGAGATCTTCTCCTCAAGGGCGTTTGCCTGGGTGAGGTTGGAGACCGTGGCCGCGGTGAGCGCGACGCGGCAGATGCCGATGGCCGCAAACGCCAGGGCGCACGCGACGAACAGCTTGAAGCGGGTCCAGAACTGGGCGGTGACGCCGCTCCTGACGCGGGCGTCCAGGCCGCCGCCGCGCACGACCTCGAACGGCGCGTGGCGCTCTACCTCGCGAGGCCGCTCGTATGCGTTTCCGTAGTAGCTGTATGCCTCGGAGCCCATCATGCCCATTTCCGTCCCCTTAGATGACCAAGGCCACCGCTCGCGGTGGCACTTGGCTGTTGTGCGTTGGTGGTTCGTTTAAGCTGCGTTCTGGTGCGAAATGCTTCGTTTGTGGTGCTATGGCAAACGGCCGGGGCCGTATGCGTCAAACTCATGCGCCCTCGCCGGTGGTGTCCAGACGGACGGCCACCCTCATGAGCGCGCTGCGAGCGCGGGGGTTCCGGCTCACCTCCCCCTCGCTTGCGACGAGGGGCTTCTTCGTGCTGACCCTGACTATCGGCACGTGCCCGCACACACACACCGGGAGGTCCGGCGGGCATATGCAGCCCTGCGACATCTCCGTGAAGACGTGCTTCACGATCCTGTCCTCGAGCGAGTGGTACGAGATCACGCAGATCCTCCCGCCCGGGTTCGCCCACCTGATGGCGGCGCGAAGCCCCTGGTCCAGCACGTCGAGCTCGTGGTTCACCTCGATGCGCAGCGCCTGGAACGTCTTGCGGGCAGGGTGTCCCCCGTGGCGGCGCCCCGCGGCGGGGATGCCGGCCTTGATGGCCTCGACCAGCTGGAGCGTCGTCTCGATGGGCTCGCTCTTGCGCCTCTCGACGATCTGGCGGGCGATCCTGGACGCGTACTTCTCGTCCCCATAGACGCGGAAGATCCGGGCGAGGTCGGCTTCGTTGTAGGTGTTGATGACCTCTGCTGCGGTTAGGGTGTTGTTACCCGGATCCATGCGCATGTCAAGCGGGGCGTCCTCGTGGTACGAGAAGCCCCTCTCGGGGATGTCGAGCTGCGGGGAGGAGACTCCGATGTCGAACAGGAAGCAGTCGACGCCGGGCACCTCCGCCTTGACCAGGAGCTCGTCCAGGGAGCCGAAGTTCCCCTTCAGGAAGCGGTGCTCCGCCCCGGGGACCTCGTCCCCAAAGCGCCGCGCCGCGGCCTCGAGCGCCATGTCGTCCTGGTCGATCCCGATGGAAAGGCCGCCGGGCTGGATGCGCCTGGCAAGCTCCACCGAGTGTCCGGCCCCTCCCAGGGTGCAGTCGCATACGACCTCGCCCGGCTTGGGGTCGAGCTGGGACAGAACCTCGTCCAGCATGACGGGAATGTGCCGATATTCATGTGTCAAGAGGTCCACCCCCTAGTCGTACATCAGGCTGTCGAGCTCGTCGATGCTCTCGTCGAGCTCCGCGATGGTCTTGTCGTAGTCCTCGGCGTCCCAGATCTCGAAGTGGTCCGTGTTGCCGACGACCGCCACCTCGCGCTTGATGTCGCACGAGGCCAGGGCCTCCGCGCCGAGCTTTCCCAGTGCCAGGCGCCCCGCGGAGTCCAGCTCGAGCGTCATCGTCTTCGCGTTCAGCAGAAAGCGCAGGCGCTCGTCCTTCTTGCTGCGAGGGTTGTAGCCGTTGGGAAAGTAGCTCTCGACCCATGCCTGGTGACCCTCAGGAGTGAAGCCAAGGATCTTGCCCCCGATGGGGATGAGGCAGACCTTCTCCCCAAACTCCTTGCGAAACGGTGCTGGAAGGGTAATGCGCTGCTTGGCATCCAGGTTGTGCTTGTAGGTGCCAGTCAGGTACATTCGCCCTCCCCTCTTGTTCCGCTGGGGCGTCCCCCTCGAAGGCGTGACAAATACTATAGCCCAATTGCCCCACCCCGCAACACTCGTCGACACCTTAAAACACCTGAGGGCAAAAAAGTGGCTTGAACGGCAGAGGGGCGCTCGTCAACCTCCCCCACATGTTGTGAGAACGGTCGTTCTGCAACACAAACGCCGAGGATGCGACTCCCCGGCGTTTTTTGTGGAATGTGATGGAATTGTGTTTTGGTGCCCTGACCTGCACAAACGGGCGAGAAGGACGCGTTTTCCCAGTTGAAGGCGCATTCGGCATTGCCCGATCAGGGTGCTTGCGGCGCCACAAGCTGGTGGGACGTCATCCCACAAGATGTGGTGGCGGGCACGATGGCACGCACCTCTCGCCTTGGTGGGAGACCGTCCCACTGTGGGTGGGAGACCGTCCCACCGCGTGGTGCCGCGCGGCCCCTACGACCCCATGCAGGCGCGCGGGTGGGCCTCCAGGTAGACCATGCGCACGTGCGTCAGGTCGATGTGGGTGTAGAGCTGCGTCGTCGAGATGCTCGCGTGGCCCAGGAGCTCCTGCACGGTCCTTAGGTCCATTCCGCCCTCCAGCATGTGCGTGGCGTAGGTGTGTCGCAGGGTGTGGGGGTGCAGGCCCTCGATCCCCACGAGCCTGCCGTAGCGCTCCACCATGCGGTGCACGGCCTGGCGCGTGATGCGGGTGCCGCGCTCGCTCAGGAACACGGCGTCGCCCGCCGCGCCGGAGGCCGCAAGCACGCAGCGCCACTTTCCCAGGTATGTGGCAAGCGCGCGCTTCGCCGTGCCCAGGAGCGGCACGAGGCGCTCCTTCGAGCCCTTGCCCATCACGCGCAGGACCTCCTCGTCCAGCATGACGTCGCGCACGTCGAGCCCGCACAGCTCCGATACGCGCAGGCCGCAGCCGTACAGCACCTCCAGCATCGCCTTGTCGCGGTGGAACGCCGCCTGCGGGCGCGCGTCCAGGCGCCCGCTCTTCAGCGCGCGCGGCTTTGGCTCCAGCTCCGGGCGGAACGGCTCGTCCATGAGCGCGAACGCCTGCTCGTGCGTCAGCACCTCCGGCAGGCGGTCCGGTCGTCTGGGCAGCGGCAGGTTCGCGCTCGGGTGGTTGCGCGTGATCTGCTCGCCCACCATGAACTTGTGAAAGCCCTTGATGGCCGAGGCCGCCCTCTGGACGGAAGACGCGGCGAGGCCCGCATCGGTCAGCCCAGCCAGGTGGGCCTCGATGTCGGACCTCGTCACGTCCTCGGGGGACGCGATGCCGCGCTCCCCCAGAAATGCTATGTACCTCTTCAGGTCCCTGCCGTACGACTGCACGGTGTTGGCCGAGCTGCCCCGCTCCACGGCGAGGTAGCCCAGGTAGTCGTCAAGCGCGTCGGCAAGGTCCAACGGTTCCTCCCGCTAGTCCACGGAGGACGTCACGTCGTGACGGTCAATCCCCTCGTGGGACGCGATGGAGGCGCGCACGAACTCGCGGAACAGCGGCGCCGGCTTCGTCGGGCGGCTCTTGAACTCCGGGTGGGCCTGGCTCGCGACGAACCACGGATGCACGGACTCGGGAAGCTCCACCATCTCGACGAGGCGGTCGTCCGGCGACAGGCCAGAAATGACGAGGCCCGCGTCCTGCAGCTGCTGGCGGAAGGCGTTGTTCACCTCGTAGCGGTGGCGGTGGCGCTCGTACACCAGCTCGTCGCCGTACGCCTCGAACGCGAGCGAGTCATGCGCGACCTTGCACGGGTAGGCGCCCAGGCGCATGGTACCGCCCTTGTCCGTCACGTCCTCCTGGTCTGGCATGAGGGCGATCACGGGGTACGGGGAGTCCGGCGCGAACTCGGCGGAGTTTGCGCCCGGCATGCCGGCGACGTTGCGCGCGAACTCGCTCACGGCAACCTGAAGGCCCAGGCAGATGCCCAGGTACGGAATCTTGTGCTCGCGGGCGTACTGCGCAGCGAGGATCTTGCCCTCCACGCCGCGCTGGCCAAAGCCGCCGGGCACGAGGATGCCGTCGTAGCCGGCCAGCGCCGCGTCGACGTTCTCCTCGGTCAGCTCGCCACCGGCGATGAGGTCGATCTTGAGCTTGTGGCCAAAGTGGACCCCGGAGTGGTGCAGCGCCTCGATGACGGAGAGGTAGGCGTCCGGGAGCTCCGTGTACTTGCCCACCACGCAGATCTTCGTGGTGTCCTCGAGCTTGTTGCACGCGTGCATGCGCGAGGTGAACGTGTCCCACTCGGTCATGTCGCCGTCGCGGACCTCGAGGCCCAGCTTCTCGAGGGCCTTCACGTCGAAGCCCTGCGCGGAGAGGTGGCGCGGCACGTCGTAGATGGACGGGCAGTCGGAGTTCTCGAACACGCAATCCTCGTCCACGTCGCAGAAGTGGGCGATCTTCGCGCGGATGGGCGCCTCGACCTCGTGGTCGGAGCGGCACACGATGAAGTCGGGCTGCAGGCCCAGCGAGCGCATCTCCTTCACGGAGTGCTGCGTCGGCTTCGTCTTCACCTCGTGGGCCGCGGCGATGTACGGCACGAGGCTCACGTGGATCACCAGCGTGTTGCCCGCGCCCTTCTCCTTGCGGAACTCGCGGATGGCCTCGACGAACGGCTGTCCCTCGATGTCGCCGATGGTGCCGCCGAGCTCCGTGATCACGATGTCGGCGCCGGTCTGCTCCTCGATGCGCAGGAAGCGCTCCTTGATGGCGTTCGTGACATGCGGGATGACCTGCACGGTGCCGCCCAGGAAGTCCCCGGCGCGCTCGCGGCTGATGAGCGACTGGTAGATGGCGCCGGTGGTGAAGTTGGAGCCGCGGGTGAGGTTCTCGTCGATGAAGCGCTCGTAGTGGCCCAGGTCGAGGTCAGTCTCCTTGCCGTCCTCGGTCACGAAGACCTCGCCGTGCTGGAACGGGCTCATCGTGCCCGGGTCGACGTTCAGGTAGGGGTCGGCCTTCTGCATCATGACCTTGTAGCCACGCGCCTTGAGTAGCCTGCCGAGGGACGCGGCCGTGATGCCTTTTCCTAGTGAGGACACGACGCCGCCGGTTACGAAGATGTGCTTGGTCATGCTCAGACCTTCCCGTAAAAGTTTTCCTCTTTACGGGATTTCATCTTACAGCGAGTTCGTTACCGCTGGGGCTACGTTCGTTACAAATTCATGAACCCACGCAACCCCCACGCGCACCGCAGTACCCACGCCGCAAGCCCCGCCCCTTCGGGCACGCCGGGCGAGAAGAGCTACGCCTCCCGGCTGCGGGCCTCCTCGGCTTCCGCGAGCATCTGCCGTGCGTGGTCGAGCGATGCCTCGCTCTGGTCGCCGGAGAGCATGCGCGCGACCTCGCGCACGCGGTCCTGTCCCTCCACCTGCGAAAGCGTCGTCCTCGGAACGTCCGTCCCCACCTTCGTCACCACGTAGTGGGCGTCCGCCATCACGGCGACCTGCGCCAGGTGCGTCACCACGATCACCTGGTGCGTCCGCGCGAGCCTCGCGAGCACCTGGGCCAGCGCCACGGCGGTGGCCCCGCCCACGCCGGCGTCCACCTCGTCGAACACGAGGGTCTCCGTCGAGTCCGCGTTGCCAAGCACCACCTTGCACGCCAGCATCACGCGGGATATCTCGCCGCCTGAGGCGATTTTGCGCAGCGGACGCGCCGTGAGGCCGGCCGCCGGTCGGTATATGAGCTCCACCTTGCTCGGGCCCTGCGACGTCCACTGCGCGCGCGGGAGCCGCTCGCTTGCGACCTCGAGCTCGGCCGTCCCCATCTCCAGGAACGCCATCTGCTCCGTCACGGCCGCGGCCAGCCCGGGCGCGGCCTTCGCGCGCACCCCGTCCAGGGCGTCGGCCGCGGCGGCAAGGTCCTTCTCGGCCGCGTCGAGCGCCTCCTGGGCGCGCGCGATGCGCTCTCCCCCGTCGCGGGCGGCCTCAACCAGCTCGACCGCCTTCTCGCGGCGCTCGAGCACGTCCTCCATGCGCGGCCCGTACGAGCGCAGCAGCCCCTGCAGCTGCGCCATGCGTGCCTGCAGCCGGTCAAGCACCTCCGGGTCGAAGTCCACGCCGTCCTGGTACTCGCGCAGGCCGGCAGCCACGTCCTCTATGTCGATGAGCGAGCTCTCGAGCGTTTCCGCAAAGCGACCCAGCGCGGGGTCGAACCTCGCGGCGTCGCGCAGGGGCCCCACGATGTCGGACAGCGCGTCCTCCACGCCACCGTCTCCCACGATGCCCTCGCGTGCCTCTCCCGCCGCGCGCAGCAGCGCCTCGGCGTGCTCCGCCTTCGGCAGCGTCTCCTCCAGCTCCTCGTACTCGCCGGCCTTCGGCGCCACCTCGTCTATCTTGCGCAGGACGAAGGCGGCCTCCTCAACGCGGCCGTCCGCGGCGCGGCTCATCTCGCGCACGCGCTCCAGCTCGTCCGCGGCGTCGCGCGCGGCGTGAAGCGCCTGCTGGTAGCGGGCCAATGCGTCCGCAGCGGCGTCTCCCGCCCACGCGTCCAGAAGGTCCACGTGGGTCGCCACCTGCAGCAGCCTCTGGTGCTCGTGCTGGCCGCAGATGTCGATGGTGGCGCCCACGCCGCCCGCAAGCTCGCGCACGGACGCCATCCGGCCGTCCACCTCCACGCGCCCGCGCCCCGTGGACTCCACCCTGCGGCGCACCACGGTCCCGTCGGGGTCCCCGCCGCGCACAAACAGCCGGCCGTCCACCTCGAGGCCGTCTGCGCCCTCGCGTATGGCCCCGGCGTCCGCGCGCTCCCCCATCAGCAGCTTGAGGGAGGACAGCAGCGCCGACTTGCCCGTGCCGGTCTCGCCGGTGAGCACGGTCAGCCCCGCGGCGGGCCTAATGGTCGCTTCCTCGATGAGCGCGACGTTCCTTACGCGAAGCTCGTCGATCATGTGCTAGTCCTTGCCCCTTCCGTAGAACACGCGCGAGACCGACTGGTAGAAGCTCTTCGAGCTGCGGTCCAGCAGGATGAGGTCGCCCGGGCCGCGGCGCACCGTCGCCCTCACGGGGCGCGCGCCCTCGGCCACGATCGGCTGGCCGTCCGCGAAGAACAGCCTCTCCGGGTCGCGCTCGGGGTTGATTTTCAGCTCCACCACGTCGGTGGACGACGTCAGAAACGCGCGCGCCAGAATCGTGTGCGGCGCCACCGGCACGCACACCATGCCCTTGAACTCCGGCGTCACGATAGGTCCGCCCGCGGCGAGCGCGTATCCCGTCGAGCCCGTCGCCGTCGCCACCACGAACCCGTCCCCGCGCAGCGTGTCAACGTGGTGCCCAGAGACCGCCACGTCGAACACGATCATGTCGCCACGCACCCCGTGCGTGAGCGAGAGGTCGTTCAGCGCAAAGCGCCGCTTCGAGAAGATCGTGCCGTCCGGTGCCTTGAAGTCAACCGTTATGTCCAGGGTCGCCCTGTGCGACGCGTGCATGCGGTGCCCGAGCGCGTCGCTCACCGTCTCTATCACGTCGTCGGGGCCGGCGCAGGTCAGAAAGCCCAGGTGCCCGTATGATATGCCCACGAGGGGTATCTCGGAGTAGCCCACGATCTTCGCGGCGCGCAGCAGCGTCCCGTCGCCTCCGAACGAGACGGCCAGCCCCACGCCCGTCGTGTCGACCACCTTGTCGGGATACAGCTTCTTGTCGTGCGCCCACTGGACCTCGACGCCCTGCCCGTCAAGCCACTCCGCAAGCGAGCGTGCGCCCGCCACGGCGTCCTTGCGAGCATAGTTCGGAATCAGAAGGACCTTCACCGGCACCACTTCCCAGCCTTGCGGTCAGACACGTCTAGCAAAAAGTGTAGCACCCGCGGGCAAAACGTCTAACATCGCCCACACGCGCTAGCACACGCGGGCGACCGCGCCGTCGCCCACAACGGCTGCCAGGTCCAAGTCGCAGGTCAGATGCCCCGTTGCGGTGCGGCCCAGCAGTAGGAACTCCCGGTTTCCCTTATGACCCCTGATGGGGCTCGGACACGCCGAGACGGGCATGAGCCCCTCCTCGCAGAACGCTTGCGCCACGTCGACGAGCGCCCTCAGGTGCACGGCGGGATCGCTCACGATGCCGCCGTCTCCAACCTCGTCGCGCCCCGCCTCGAACTGCGGCTTCACGAGCGTGAGAAACGCCGAGTCCCCCTCGCGCAGCATTTCGACGACGGCGGGAAGCACCGTCCGCACGGACGTGAACGAGACGTCGCACACCGCGAGGTCGATGCTGTGCCGATTGCCGTCGTCCGGCAGGTCCACCATGTTCGTCCGCTCGCGCAGCGTCACGCGCGCGTCTGTGCGCAGACCCCAATCGAACTGGGCGTAGCCCACGTCCACGGCTAGGACGGACGCCGCGCCGCGCTTCAGCAGGCAGTCCGTGAAACCCCCGGTGGAGCAGCCCACGTCCAGGCACGCCATCCCCCTTGGGTCGACCCCAAAGGCGTCGAGCGCGCGCTCCAGCTTCAGGCCGCCCCTGCCCACGTAGGGAATCCTCCCCCTCACGTGCAGCTCGATCCCGGGCCTCACCTGCTCGCCCGGAAACTCCATCCTGCGGTCAGAGGTGCTGACGTCACCCGCAAGCACCGCACGCATCGCCTCGTCTTTGGACGAGAAGAGCCCCTGCTCCACGAGCTCGGCGTCGAGCCTTCGCCTGCGCACCACCTACGCGCCCTCGCCCTGCGGGCCGTCGGCGCCTTGCGCCTGCGCGCCCCCGTCCTTCTCGCCCCGCTTGGCGTCCTTTCCGTCGGCCTCGGCGCGGAGCTTCGCCTCCTCCTCGGGGGTGAAGTTCGTTCTGTCCACCATGTCGACGGCCTTCGACCCCAAGGCGATGGCCTCGTCGAACAGGTCGAGCGAGCGCTCGAGCGAGGTCTCCTTGTCGCGGACCTGGCTCACGATCTCGTCCAGCCTGTCGGTTATCTGGTCGAAGGTCTTGTACGGGGCGGTGTCGGGCTTCGCCATCGCTACTCCTCGCCAAGGCCCTCGTCGTCGGCGCCCACAGCCTCGGCAGCCTCGTCACGCGCCTCGACGCCGGCGCCCTCGCACTCGTCGTCCTCGGCGTCCTCATGCGCGGCGCGCTCCGCCTCGAGCCTCTTCGCCTCGGCCACGACGTCTACGCCCTTGTCCATCTTGGAGGCGACGCGCCCGAGCACGCCGTTGATGAACTTGGGAGACTCCTCGGAGCCGAACGCCTTCGCCAGCTCCACGGACTCGTCAATCGTTACGGCGATGGCCACCTCGTCCACCTCGAGCATCTCGTACAGCGCGAGGCGCAGGAGGTTGCGGTCCACGGACGGCATCCTCGAGACGCTCCAGTTGGAGGACGTCGCCGAAATCACGGCGTCCAGCTCGTGGCGCATGTCGTCCGCGCCGCGGGCGAGCATCTCGCCAAACGGGTCGAGCGGACCCTGGGAAAGTGCGTAGTCACCCTCGAGCACCTCGTACACGGTGCGGTCTGTCGCCTCCGCCTGGAACAGAAGCTGCAGGGCCTGGGCGCGGGCAAGGGTGCGCCCGCCAAAGTGATGATGCTTGTTCGACACGGTAGTGGTTACTCCTTGGGAAATACGAGGCTGTCGATGCACACGTCCACGGCGCCCACCTCGACGCCGATCTGCTCGCTGATTGCCTCCGCAACGGCATCGCGCACGGCTGCGGCAAGCTTCGTGAACGGGTATCCGTAGAAGACCGCCAAGTGCACGGTCACCCTCAGGTCGCCGTCCACGACCTCGGACTCGACCGCCGCCTCCGGGGCGACGCTGCGGCTGGTGAAGACGGACACGAGGCTCGACGCGATGTCGTTGCCACCCACGCGGGCGACGCCCTCGACCTTCTCGCACGTGGTGGTGACAATGGTCGAGACGACTCCCCTCGAGATGCCGATCCCGGCGACATAGAGCTCAGATTCGCTCATTTCCCATCCTTTCGCAGGTGCCGTGAGTGCCGGCACGATACACGACGTCCTTGCACAAGTATAGCCGCAACGGCCTGGGCGGGCGTGCTTTCGCATGCGGTAAAAAAGGCCCGCGACGCGCCTATGCGCTGCCGCGGGCCAACGATCCGTCTGTGCGGGGCTAGACGCGCTGGACGAACTTGCCGTCGCGCGTGTCGACCTTGATGCGCTCGCCCTGGTTCAGATACATGGGAACCTGGATGACGGCACCAGTCTCGATGGTGGCGGGCTTGGTGCCGCCCTGAACGGTGTCGCCCTTGAAGCCAGGGTCGGTCTCGGTGATCTCGACCTCGATGAAGGTGGGCGGCTGGACCGCGTACAGTACGTCATTGGCGTACTGCAGCAGGCAGATGTCGTTCTCCTTCAGGAACTTGTCGTTGTCGCCGATGAGCTCGGCGTCGACGGGAATCTGCTCGAAGGTCTCGGTGTCCATGAACCAGTACGCGTTGCCGTCATTGTAGAGGTACTGCATCTCGCGCGTGCGCATGTTCACGCTCTCGAACTTGGCAGACTGCTGGAAGTTCTCCTCGTTCACGCGGCCGGTACGAATGTCACGATACTTGGTGCGCACGTAGGTGTTGCCCTTGCCCGGCTTGACGTGCTGCGCCTCGAGAATGACGCAGTCCTTGCCCTTGATGTTGACGCCCAGACCAACCTTGAGGTCGGTAATGCCCAGAGTTGCCACTGTTGCCTACTTTCTACGAACAAATGCGCCCGCCATGCGGGCACAGGAATCACAACGGTATGCAACTATACCGCACGATTCATCCCAACGCACGCATGGCGTCGCACTCCATAGAGACAACAGCTGCGACCGTGCCGTCGGTTATGGCATCCATGATGCAAGAAGGCCTCACGGCCTCACGCGCAGCCCGCCGAGAAGAGCGGCGCACGCCGTCGCGGCTACCTCCCC
>Ga0256404_1007466_pt1 | contig 17280 bp, 19 predicted proteins | sample RumenRJG_01DNA_FD_185990 | JGI IMG/M metagenome (GOLD analysis project Ga0256404, IMG submission 185990) | Bovine rumen microbial communities from Lethbridge, Alberta, Canada - RJG_01 | ecosystem: Host-associated > Mammals > Digestive system > Stomach > Rumen | place: Canada: Alberta | collected...
TAATGTTTCCGAAATGTGTGAAAGCATAAAAGCAGACGGTGTATTTATGACTTCAGGTTCTGATAAAGCAATACCGACAGCATTAAAATACGTTCGTGACGGCGGAAAAATTTTGGTATTTTCTTCCACTGCGCAAAATTTCGGATACGCCAATAACGAAATTTACTATCGCGAATTAACTGTTTTAGGCAGTTATTCACCATCACCTGCGGATTTAAAAGATTCTTTAGAATTGTTAAAAAATAAAGAAGTAAAAGTAAAAGGCTTATCAACCGTTTATCCTCTGGAAAGTTTGCAAAAAGCAATAAACGACACTTTGGATAATAAAATCCTAAAAGCATATATTAAAATTTTGTAGATTTGTAACAAAATTAGCAAATTTAAAAAAAAAATTGTTTTATAACATGTGTAAAAGGAGTGTGTTACATGTTAAATACCGTTTATCCGAATTATATACCGCAAAGACCCGTATATAACAACAATCAAGCTATGATGATGCAACCTCAAATAGCACCGGTTCAACCAATTCAAAATCCGGTACCTATGCCATCAGTACAACCGGTTGCGCCAATACAACAAACCCAAATCGCAAGTTTGGAAGCAGCAAACGCTATTAAAGCTTATTCGACTCCATTTATCTATCAAACAATGCCTGAAACATCAAATGAATACATTATGCGTTTAAAAAACACAGGCAAAGTTGAAGGTAAAGATTTTAGAATAGAAAAAGGAGATGGCTATATTGACGTTGTTGAACTTGATGCAGGTAACAAAATGATAAAATCATCTGCTTGGAATCTTATAGACGGTAAAGAAAAACCTTTAGGGACTGAAGACCTTGTCTATAAAGGGGACAGAATTTTGTATCGTGATGCAAAAACTCCTGACGGAAAAATAGAACACCACGCACATCACTATTATAACGACGAAATTCCGCAATCAACTATCAGTCATGACGGTTTAACCTTTGAAACAAAAGTAGAAGACTATATTAAAAACTTACAGCAAAAAGGAATTAAATACACCGAACAGATTGAACAAGATTCAGCAGGTCAAGGAACAATCCATATCGTTGAAGAATATGATAATAACGGAAAACAAACACTAAAAACCGTATGGGTAAATAATACTCAAAACCCTGATTTAAGCCACGTATGCAGAGATTTATTTAATGCTGATAATACAGTTAATACAACTGTTGTTTACGATAAAGAAAAAACTGTTGTTGTAAATTTTTTCAATAAAAGAAATTAAATTCATAAAACTTGTATAAATAACGGTACATAGATTTTGTACCGTTATTTTTTATTTGTATCTGCGATAATTTTTGGGTTATAATCTGTCTATGAAATCTATCCAATTTTACGAACCAAAAGTTATAAAATACGAAGATGTACCTATAAAGCCGCCAACAGAAGGGGAAGTTGTCGTAAAAATTATGTCAGCTCTAACTTGCGGAACGGATGTAAAAACCTATAGGCGGGGTCATCCGGTTTTAATAAAAGAAACCCCTTCAGGATTCGGACACGAATTCGCAGGTATTATAGACAAATTAGGTAAAGGTGTTGAAGGTTTCAAAGTCGGTGACAGAGTTGTTGCCGCAAATTCTGCTCCTTGCGGAAAATGTTTTTATTGCAGACATCAAGAATACAATTTGTGCGAAAATCTGGATTTATTGAATGGTGCTTATGCACAGTATATAACAGTACCTGCGCGCATTGTCAAAAAAAATATGCTCATTATACCTGAACATTTGAGTTTTGATAAAGCCGCATTTTGCGAACCTTTAGCAAATGTTGTTCACGGCGCATTCAGAACAGATATCAAAGCAGGACAAAGTGTCGGAATTATTGGAATAGGCCCGATTGGTTTGATGTTTGCAAGGGTTGCAAAACTTATGGGCGCAAGAGTAATTGTTGCCGGCAGAAATCCAATGAAATTAAAAATGGCAGAAGATTTTGCCCACGCAGATGAAATAATTGATTTGAAAAAATATCCTAATCCTGAAAAGATATTTAGAGATTTTTCTGATGAAGGCAAAGGGTTAGATGTCGCAATAGAATGTGTCGGATTGCCGGAAATTTGGGAGCAAATTTTTGCTTGCGTCCGCAAAGGCGGGACAGTACACTTCTTTGGCGGCTGCAAATCCGGCTCAAAAGTTTGCTTTGATACTACAAAAATGCACTACGGCGATATCAAAATGATGAGCGTTTTTCATCACACTCCGGAATATTTCAGAAAAGCGCTGGAATTGATATCTTCAGGAGATGTAGAAGTTGAAAAACTTATTACAGATACCTTGCCCTTAGAAAAAGTTGAATACGCAATGCAACAACATATTGAAGGCAAAGCTATAAAATTTCTTATAAAACCATGGTAATTATTTCGCATGTTTTATTACTCTATTCTTAAAAAAATATAAGATGAGTCGTGCATATACTAAAGATGGCATGTTAAATTATACACAGAAAAGCTTTATTATATTGAACAAAGAAGATAAAAAATTGTTTCGTAACATTTCTTCATGAATGAATGTAAAAAATTTGTTTATTTATAAAAAATATAATAGTATTATATTATTGGGAAAGTTTTTTTAAGGGATATATACAAAATGGCACAAACTGAATTAAAAGAGAGAACTTTAACACCGCAAGAAGTAAGAAATATTTTAAAAACAGATAATAAAGAAATTGTCGAATTATGCAAAAAAGCGGCTATCAGACCAAGGAAGAACGAAAAAGGGTATACTTATTTTTCTTATGATGAAGTAAAAAATTTAAGAAAAATACAAGAAAAAATGAATGGCGGTATGACTAATCCCATATCAAAAGTTCCTGCTACTCTTGCGACAACAGAACGTAAATCTCCGGTTTCACCTGCTATCAGAAGTATTTTAACTTCGCTTCAAGAGCTGGAAGACAAATTAAGTGCAAAAATTTCTAAAGTTATTGATGAAAAACTTGAAGGAATGGATGACGTTGTTGTAGAATTAATTCGCTGCAAAACTGATAACGAAACTTTAAAACAAAAAATTGTTGACCTTAATAAAGAAGTTTATCAATTGAAAAACGAATTAAACAGCTACAGACCGGTTGGTTTAGGTTTTTATAAGAAAAAAGAAATCTATATTTGGGAATAATTGTAAAAATCCGGCAAATTTTATACTGTATAAATCCATTTTTAATTGAAAGTTGAAAATTGAAAATGGAGAGTTTTTACAGGCATTATACAAAATACAAATTAGATTTTTAATTTGTCACAACATGAGGAAATAAAAATGGCTACAAAAGAAGTTCAAACAGCAAATATATCAGAAGAAAGAAATAAAGCTTTAAAACTTGCCATAGAAAAAATTGAAAAAGATTTTGGTAAAGGTTCTATTATGAAACTTGGCGATAAAGCAACCGTAAGTGTTGATGCAATTCCGACAGGAGCTTTATCTTTAGATGTTGCGTTAGGTATAGGCGGAGTTCCGCGCGGACGTATTATAGAAGTATACGGGCCTGAAAGTTCCGGTAAAACTACATTAGCTCAACATATTGTTGCAGAATGTCAGAAAAGAGGCGGTATTGCAGCTTATGTTGATGCAGAGCATGCTCTTGACCCTGAATATGCAAGAAATTTAGGTGTTGATGTTGATAATTTACTTATTTCGCAACCTGATACAGGCGAACAGGCTTTGGATATCACAGAAGAACTTGTTCGTTCAGGCGCTGTGGATATTGTTGTTGTTGACTCTGTTGCAGCATTAGTTCCAAAAGCAGAAATTGAAGGTTCTATGGAAGACCAGCAAATGGGCCTGCAAGCTCGTTTGATGTCAAAAGCTTTAAGAAAATTGACAGGTATTATCGGAAAAACAAGTACAACAGTTATTTTCATCAATCAACTTCGTATGAAAATCGGTGTTATGTACGGAAATCCTGAAACAACAACAGGTGGTAATGCATTAAAATATTATGCATCAGTTCGTATGGAAATCCGTAAAACCGAAACACTTAAAGGGGATGACGGCGAAATCGGTATTCACGCAAGAGTGAGAGTTCTGAAAAATAAAGTTGCGCCTCCGTTTAGAACTGCAGAATTTGATATTATTTTTGGTAAAGGTATTTCTAAAATAGGAAATATTCTTGATGTTGCAGTTAATTTGAATATTGTAAACAAAGCAGGTGCTTGGTTTAGCTATAACGAAGAAAAACTCGGACAAGGACGCGAAAAAGCTAAAGAATATTTAGAGCAAAACCCTGATATTTTAGCAAAAGTTGAAACAGAAGTTCGTGAAAAACTTGCACAACAATAGATTTTAAAAATAAAATTAAATAATAGACTGTTGAAGTCTGTTTGCTCGTGCTTCGTTGAGGATATTTTTCAGTTTCATTAAGGCTTGTGCATGCAATTGGCAAATTCTTGATTCTGACATGTTTAAAGTTTCGCCAATTTCCTTCATTGTCATGTTTTCTTGATAATACAATACCATTAAAACGCGTTCTCTTTCCGGTAATCTCATTAGTGCCCTCTGCAAATCTGTTTTTACATCTTGTTCCTCTGCCATTTCATGAGGATTTAGTTTTTGCGAATCTTCTATTGTGTCTATAATTTCCATGCTGTCATCCGAAGTTCCGCGTCGTTCATATATAGAAGTGATAGTTATATCTTCTGATAATAATTGTGTTATTTTGGCAGGTTCCATGTCCATATATTCTGCAACTTCCGCAGTTGTAGGCATCCTGCCGTATTCTTGCTTTAATTCTTCTATTGCTTGTTTTATTTCTTTAATTTTTCTTCTTACACTTCTTGGTAAAAAGTCTTGTGAACGGATTTTATCCAATATTCCGCCGCGAATTCTTATCAATGCATAAGTTTCAAATCTGGAATTTTTATGCGGAGAAAAACGCTCAACCGCATTGATTAAACCTTCAACTCCATAACCAGCAATGTCTTCTATAGAAATTGATTCAGGCAAAGATACTTTTACACGACCGACTACATAGCGAACAAGATAAATATATTGAACGATTAGTTTGTCACGTGTTTCTTTGTCTTTATTTACAAGATATTTTTCCCACAAAGCATTGAGTTCATCTTCCGATAAACGTTTTATATTGCTGTATGAGGAGAAATCGAAATCTTGTTCCATTAACCTGCCCAACTCTTTCCTTCTTACATTTCTATTCTATAATATAGTATTTTTTATACATCATTTAAAAAGAGGAAATGGTTTAAAGATTATTAAAGTTTTCTAATACATGTAATTGAGTTTTATAGCATGCAAAAAAATTCGGCACTACTGTATCAAAACAATAGTGCCGAATAATATTATTTTTCTTACTAAATTGCTTTAGTAACTTTTCCTGCTTTTATGCAAGAAGTACATACTCTGATTCTTTTTACAGAACCGTTTACAACAGCTTTTACTGATTGTAAATTTGGCTCTTGAGTATGAACATTTTGTTTGTTAGAGAAAGATCTGTCAGCAGATTTTCTCGGTGCTTTTCCGCATATTTCACAATGTTTTGCCATAATTATTTTCCTTTATATTAAATGTGTACTACTTTATTTGACTAACCGGCACTCACACCGGCTCAAGCATCTGGCTCAAGCGTCTAGAACATTAGACCGGCTTCTCTTGCCGCATCAGCCAATGCTGCAACTCTGCCGTGATATAAAAATCCGCCACGATCAAATACTACACATTCAATTCCGGCTTTTTTAGCTTTTTGTGCTATTGCTTCACCGACAACTTTTGCAGCTTCTATATTTCCGCCGTGTTGAACTTTTTCTCTTAAGTCTTTATCATTTGATGATGCTGATGCAATTGTTACATGGTTATCATCATCTATTAATTGTGCGTAAATATGTTTTGTACTTCTGTAAACAGCCAATCTAGGGAATTCAGAAGTTCCTGCTAATTTTACTCTGATTGATTTGTGTCGTTTTTGAACGATTGGTTTTCTTGCTTTTTGTTTAATCATTTTTCTTTCCTTTCATTTTACCCAAACCTGCTTGAAAAACCACTTCAAGAGTTTATATGGGCTTGTTTTCATTATATTGGGAAGTATTCCCAACTTACGTAATTTGTTTTATGGTTTATAGTTTAATAGTTGAATGGTTGTTTTCTACACTTCGTGCTTTTTATTAACTTGTCCGAATAATTGAAACAAACTTTTCAACCATTCAACCTCTCAACCGTTAAACCTTTTTATTTCTTACCGGCTTTACCAACTTTACGTCTGATGTATTCACCTTCGTATTTAACACCTTTTCCTTTGTATACTTCAGGCGGACGTTTTGATCTGATTAAAGCGGCAATATCGCCTACCATTTGTTTGTTTGCGCCTTTTACAGTAATATTTGTGTTATTTTCAACTGTAATTGTAATGCCTTCCGGCGGTTCAATATTTACAGGGTGTGAATATCCTAATGCCATATTTAATGTTTTGCCTTGCATTTGTGCTCTGTAACCTACACCGTTAATTTCAAGTTTCTTTACGAAACCGTCTTTAACACCTGTAACTGCATTAGCAACCAATGTTCTTGACAAACCGTATAATGCATCGGTTTCACGTGAAGTGCCTACTTTTTCTAACGTTAATACGCCATTATCTAATTTTACGGCGATTTCAGGACGAACCGTAACTGTTTCAGTTCCCAAAGGTCCTTTTGCGGTAACTGTTTGTCCTTCTACTTTAACCTCAACACCTTGAGGTACTTCTATCGGTTTTTTACCTATTCTTGACATTTTTATTTTCTCCTTTTGGTATATTTACACATTACTAAACGACTTTTCTACCAATTATGTCGTTTTGGGTTGAATTGTTGAACCGTTATTATGGTGCTACGCACTTTTTATTAAATTTAATAAAAATTGAAATAAACATTTCAACCCTTTAACTTTTCAACTGTTCAACACTATTAATATACATAGCAAAGAACTTCGCCGCCGATGTTTTCTTTTCTTGCTTTTCTGTCTGTCATTAAGCCTTTGCTTGTTGATACAACAGCAACACCCAAACCGCCTAAAACTTTTTGTAAGTTTTTAGCTTTTGAGTATGTTTTTAAACCCGGTTTTGAAACTCTTACTAATTTTGTGATAACAGGTTTGTTGTTTGAATCATATTTCAAAGAAATAACAATCACTTTGAATTTGCCTTCTTCTTTTACTTCATAATCAGCAATATAACCTTCTTCTTTGAAAACTCTTGCAAGTTCTACTTTCAATTTTGAAGCAGGAACAACTACTGAATCATGAGAAGCCATAGCACCGTTTCTGATTCTTGTTAGCATATCTGCTATCGGATCTGTCATTGACATATTTTTTTCTCCTTTTTGTGAAACTTACCCGCAGTTCATCAGGCAGTATTTCCGGCTATAACACCGCTTACCGAATTAATTTTGCCTTCACACATTTGAAAAGCTTTTTTCGGCAGTTCGGAACTGTAAACATAGAATATCATGGAAAAATTTTAATTGCAAGGGGGAGGTGCAGATACAAAGAGGGCAGGAGGGAAAGAAGGGAAAGGAAACAGGAGGGCAGGCATTTTATTAATTGAAAATGGAAAGTGGAAAATGGAAAATTGTTTCGGTTTTTATTTCCCCTCGCCCACAGTGTTTTTGAGTGGGAGAGGAGTTGTTGTTTACGAACGATAGTGAGTATTACAACAACGGTGAGGGAGTAAATAGAGCAGACATGACATTGCTCGGTGGTAAATGAGGCAGACATGTCATTGCGAGCCCAATAGGGCGTGGCAATCCCATTGATATAATATGTCAGCTTGCAATTTGCCAAATTGTATCAATGAGATTACTACACATTCTTCGAATGTTCGTAATGACATGAAGTTGCGTGGGCAGGCATTTTATTTAATGGAAAATCGTTTCGGTTCATTCTCCCTCGCCGAAGGTGGGGAGAAAAATCAGTTTGAATTTATAAAAAATAAAAAGCAGTCCGTAAGCCGTGTTCTGTTTTAGATAATCATCTGTCTGGTATTAAGATTACTCTTAATCTCTAGCGGTTCTTTCTCAAAGTAGGCGAACAACCCTTAAAACCTTTGAACTCAACCTTGCATCCGACATGGGTTTACCTAGCCAAAGCCTTCCGACTTTGCTGGTGAAGCTCTTAACTCACCGTTGCACCATCGCCTGTGATTTTTCAATCCATCGGCAGTCTGCAGCTTTATCATTTTCCCGCCTGTGCAATCATAGATTGCTTCGTTCCTTTCGCTCACGCTTCAGTCACAACGGCGGGCATATAATGCTCGTACCCTGCTCGTTTCGCTATCGCGAACCGACTCCGGCACAGAGCACCTGCTAAAGCATTCATTTCTGTGGCACTATCCGCCGACTCACGCCGCCCGGAGTTTCTCCGGATGCCTGTTCTTGGATGCACGGACTTTCCTCACAATTCCTACCTTTCCCCTCGCCCTTTGGGAGAGGGTAGAATTTCAACTTGAGCAATTTGCGAAAGTCAGAAATTCGGGTGAGGGTTTGCGCGATTATCCGACTGCTTTTTATTGTATTGTCAATTTTCTATTATCATATCAGGCTAAAACTTTACCTGCATATACTAATCACTGTTTATATTGGTATTTGCTCTAATTGCATTTGTTGTCCAAGTGCCTAACGGTCTTACATCACCATCATAATCTACCTGAAATACAGCAACATCACAATCTCTTGTACAATTTACAGGTACGGCAACATTATTTACTGATAGTCCTGCAACTGCGTCATTGTTAATATCAGCGCCACCGCCACTTTCATTCCCATTTACATCTATTGCTATTATTATATTAGCAGCACTTGTTAAAAATGACCAACGCATACCATCCTTTGTAGCTAATACCATTGGATTGTTAGCCACATTACCCATGTTGTCAGGATCTAATTGAATTTTATCTTTGAATAATGTCTTAAATTTTTGTCCTGCATCACCTGCTATTTCAATTGTACCTTCAGTGGCATCATTTCCGCCCCACAAGTCGCAATCTGCATAACCAAAGCCATCATTCAATACATTACCATCATCATCTTCATTTGGATAGCAAGCAGAATCGTTTAATAAATTACTTACAACAGATTCTATTGTATAATTTGCACGTTTTGCCATCATTACTTTTTGGTTTGGCATTATATTCATTATTACAGGCATTAATATTGCAATTAAGACACCTATTACAGCCAAAGCTATCAACAATTCTGTTAATGTAAAACCCTTCTTATTTAATTTCATAATTTTATCCTCATAAATATCCACATGGTCGATTATATCATATTTAATTGTTTTTTTCAAATTTATATGCTATAATAGTAGCAGTTTTAAACCGTTTAAATTGTAAGAGAATTGTAAATTTTTGTTTACAAAATAGCAAAATAATATATTTAGATGAGTTAGAAACATGTCGTATATTCTAAAATATAATGGCAAGAGATATAAACACGGAGATTTTAATATTGGTTTGCCAATATTAAATCAAAGGAAAAACAGAAGGTAAAATATATGGTCGATAACAGGTCTGCCGGATATTTCGGTATTGGCGGTGCATTCAATTTTAAAAGCGGTGACATTTCAGGAACTGCTGCCAAATTGTCTGATGATAAAATGGGACAAGGCGGAGAATACTTCGCTCAACAAAAACAAGAAGAAGAACAAGACCAAATTCAAACAAATAAATACATGGACCAAAGCGCCGTTTTAAGAGCAACTCTTAATTCTCTTGCTATGATGAACGTTGCTAATGTTATCAATTCAAATAAACGTAAAAATTCTGCTCTTGATGAGGAAGAAGAAAAAATTACTAACGACCTTAAAGAAATGCTCCGTGTCCAAAAAATAAAGCACCAATCTGATTTTGAAAACGATAAATAAACTAATTTAAAAACAGATTTTTATATTTTTTAAAATAATTACTTATCTCATCTGCAATATCGAATATTAACGCTTTTTCTGTACGCAAATCCATAAATTTGAATATTTTCTTTTCTTTTGGTATTACACACATTCCACTCGCTTGACTAAGTATATTTAGGGTTTCTTCAAGTTTGTATAAATAATAATTTTCGGGCGTTTGAGATACTATTTTATTATAATACATGTATTTAAATGGCGATTCCTTCATTACTTCTACGATTAAATTTCCTTTTTTATCCGAGCCGAAAAATAAATCTACAGGGTAAATTTGTCCCAGTCCATAAGACGGTATAAGCTTTTTTTGATTTGCCTTTGACATATATTGCAAAGATGATTTTAAATATGTTATTCCAAAAGTAGTATTATCAATATGTTTTATTTCCATAATATTTAGATATCATAAGTATATCCTTTTTTCAATATGTAATTTGTATCTATTTTTATAAAAACATTAAGATTTGTAAAAATTTGGCGCTTTTATGTTATTTTTCAAAAAAAATGGGAATATAACATGTAGAAACCATTTTCTTTTTCTTTATTTTCTCCTACACTAACCTTTTACAAACAAGCCGTGACAAGCGGCTATTTTCATTTGTTATTGAATATAATTCAATCCGTTAAATCAGATAGGTTGAATGAGTTTGTTTCGGGTTTTTATTGTTATCACAGTCCGATTGTAAAAACAAACATAAACGAAACAGACTACGCCTATACACATCTATTCATCTGTGCTTCTGATTTAATTTTTTAATTTATTTGAAAGTAAAGACAACAACTGCTGATTGATTAATGGTTTCCAATCATCTTGTTTTTGAACTTGTAAAGGAATAACTGAACTATACCAGCCGACATTTTCACCATCTGTCTTAAACCATCTGTAATTCGTATCTTTATTAAATAAGCCTACGGTTTTTACGCCCAACGCACCGGACAAATTCAAAATAACATTATCTGTCGAAATGATTAAATCCATATTTTTTATTGCGCTTGCTGTTTCAGTAAAATTGTTGAAGGTTTTTCCCAAATTTGTTATTTCAAAATCGGGGTTAATTTCTTCTTTTTGCAAATAGTATAAATCACAATCAAGTTTTTCTTTCAAAATCTTAAATTCCGACAAATCAATATTTCGTATATTATAATTTGCGTCTTTACTTCCTGAATTTGCTATTCCTATTTTTAATTTTTTATTAGGGGTTGAATCTTTTTCAAACGGAACATCCAAATATCCTTCCGTATACGGAAGGTCTGTTATTTCGATTTTTAGCACATAAGGAACATCTAATAATGCCATATCGTAATCATAATCTATGTTTTCAACATTTGTTTTATCTGAAACAATATCTATTCCTTGTGAAATTTTAGAAGAATTTTTTAACAATTCAAAAAGTTCATCCTGCACAACAAAAATAACTTTTTTTGCAAAATTTTTTAAAAACGGAACAAATCTGCAATACATAATCGTATCACCAAAACCCTGTTCATAATGAACAAGTAAGGTTTTATCTTTTATACCGGTTTTTAAATCCCAGCGTTTGTTTGTATTTTTTATAGGGTATTTTAAATTTATATCATCAATATTAAATCTGTGAGTCATATATTTATGACCTTCATACATTTTACCGGAATGAATTAAAAACAAACCGTAATTGTATAAATCAGTTTCCGTCGGGTTATTATTCATTAAAATTTCATAGTATTTGCCTGCTTGTTCAAAATTTCCCAATTTTTCATAACAAAACGCCAAACCCAAAACAGACAACCTTGAAGGTTTTAATTCATAAGCTTTTTGATAGTATTGTATCTGTTTTTCCAAACCGTCATAACCGTATGCTTTTCCGTACAAATCCGCAGTGATATTGTATACGACCGATTTTGTGCTATCAATGGATAAAAATTTTTCATAATAATTTATTGCGGACTTCAAATCGCCTGATTGCTTACTTTTTTCCGCCATATCCAAATATAAAACTAAATTTTTTTCTGTTTCTTTATCCATTTTTTATCCTGAAATTTGGTTTTCGCCCAATATAAATACCTTCCAAGCATTTGATTCTTCTTTTACAGGTTTATAAAAATCTTTTACTAAAATATGTTGTGTTTGCACAGGGTGATATCCTTTTGATTGTAAATATTGTTCAATTTGCTCGGAATTTTTTATATATTTCTTTTGTTTTATCAAAGGATAGAAAGCACGTTTTTTTGATGCAATTTCACAGAGCATGGTGTTTATTATATCGTCATAATCAATTTCATATCCGCTGTTTAAAGTTACATCCAAAATATAATTCAAATTATCAGATGTTGTTATTGAAAAATACCCGATAATACTTTTTTCACCATCTATTACATAACGTTTTTTATACATAGGACTAAATCCTTCAAAAAGCGGGGTTTGAAATTCTTTCGGGTGACGTAATAACGAAGGTTTAAAAATATTTATCACTTCGTCGTTATATAATTGGCATATTTGTTCTGAATCGGAATTTTGCGCATTACGCCATTTTAAACCTGTTTTTTGCGGGATTGGTTTTTCTATTTTCCATAAAGTTTCCGAAGAACATTGTCTAAATCCGCAGCCGTTTACAAATAAATCAAACAATTCCTCATGGCATTCATCTATTGTTACTACAAATGTTGTCGCACCTTTTGCACCAATTTTTTGTATCACAAAATCAACAAGGTTTTTTCCTATATCATATCTGTTATCTTTAAAAATTAAGCGGGTTATATTGATTTTATAAGGGTTTCCTGCCGTACAAACCACTGTTATTAACCCCAAAATTTCTTTATCTTCTACAAGTATAAAAGATTCCGGTTTGAATTTTAGGTTTAAAGGTAATATTCCATTGACCAGACTTATTGAATCCTGTGCCAAGTTTTTAGTCATCTTATCATTGTCATCATTACAAAGATAAGACACCAATTTTTTTAACTTCGGATAATCAAAACACGTTAATCTTCTTATAACAATCATAACACCATTATATATTTCAATTCAAAATGGTGCAAGTTTGTTATCTACTTCAATTCAACAGTTGTTCCGTCTTTTGTATCTTTTAAGATTATTCCGATATTATCTAAAGAAACCCTTATTTTATCGGCAATATCCCAATTTTTTTCTGCCCGCGCCTGTTTGCGAAGCTCTAAAATTTCATCCATTGTTTGAAAATCTTGGCCTAACGCATCTGATACGGTTTTTATGGCTTTTAAGATATCATCATCAGATAATCCTGCTTTTTCAAAAGTGAAACCTAATACTGTTGCGAGTTTATAAAGAATTGTATAAGCATCTTTTTCGTCTTTATTTGCTCTTGTTGTTAAATCAAACAATACCGCCAAAGCTTTTGATGTATTTAAATCTTCATCCATCGCATCACAAAATTCTTTATATTCAGGAGTTGTTGTAATATCCAAATTTTCATTTATCGCGGTTTGTTTCGCATTTGTTAAACGTTTTGCACCTGCTTGAGCGGATGTTAATGCTTCATCAGAAAATTCAACAGGCATCCTGTAATGATTTGTCAAAATAAACAATCGTAATGTATTTGCATCATAATTTTTCAACATATCGTCTATTGTTAAGAAATTACCTAAAGATTTTGACATTTTTTCTTTGTTTATTGTTACAAATCCATTATGGAGCCAATAATTTACAAACTTACAACCGTTAGCACATTCTGATTGAGCAATTTCGTTTTCATGATGCGGGAATATCAAATCTGCTCCGCCGGCGTGAATATCAATTGTTTGACCTAAATATTTTCTGCTCATAGCGGAACACTCTATATGCCAACCAGGACGACCAACACCCCAAGGCGAATTGTATCCGAATTTTTCATCTTTTTTCCACAAAGCGAAATCAAGAGGATCTTCTTTTAAATCACCTACTTCTATTCTTGCTCCGCTTTCTAATTGATCAATCGGCTGACCTGACAAACTTCCGTATTTGCCGAATTTTTTCACTCTAAAATAAACATCTCCGCCTGATTCATAAGCAAAACCTTTTTCTATAAGTGTTTTTACCATTGATATCATTTCGCCCAAAGTTTTTGTCGCAAACGGCTCTATGTCAGGTTTCAAATTATTTAATTTATTCATTGAATTGGTAAATTGTTGATACCAATATTGAGAAACTTCTTGCGGTGTTTTTCCTTCTTTTTCCGCTTTTTTAAGAATTTTATCATCGACATCGGTTACGTTTCGGCAATAAGTAACATCATATCCTTTAAATTTTAAATAACGGTATAAAACATCCCAAGTAATATAACATCTTGCATGCCCTAAATGTGCATAATCGTAAACCGTAGGACCGCATACATACATTTTTACTTTGTTTGGTTCTATCGTTTTAAATTCTTCTAATTTTCCCGAATATGTGTTAAATAATTGCATAAAAAATCCCTCTTTTTTTTTTATGATACTACAAAAAGAGGGATTTTTTAATTATCTTTCTTATTATTTGGTTTCACAAAGTTGTTTTATTTCATCTCTTGTCAAACCTGTTGCTTCTTCTAAATCATCTATAAAAATATCTAAATAATATTGTCCGCAAGCCTTTGGAACATTATATAAATCAAAATTGCCACCGCCTCGTTCTGTCTTATTACATCTTAAACTTCCGGGCGGTAAATTCAATTTCAGTACATGCTTCGCTTCTCCAAAAGTTAACTTTTCTTTAGGATCTGCAAAATTTGAAATTCTGATATAATCTCCGGATTTTTTGTCTATTACAAAATTCAAAATATCTTCTAATATATTTGTATCATTATATTCTACATGTCCTGCTGCAATTTGTTTTTTCAAATTTTCCACTGCCTGTTTCTGTTCCGGAGTTAATTTACTTACATCAATCATCGGAACATTTTTTGGTTTTTCTGATTTTTGAGCTGCTGATGATTTTGTAACACCGGCAGATGCTTGAACACTTGAAACGCCATTTACACTTTCTACCATTTTTTTCTCCTTATAAAATATTACAAATTCTATTACGGAAAATATTTGTAAAAACTTTAATTATGTTAAGAAAAATTAATTTCATTCAGCATATCAAATATCCCAAATACAGGTTGTTCAAGCTGTTCAACCGATATTTCTTCATCTAATTCCAATGTAATTGTCGGTATATTTCGCTCAACTCCGCAATATGTTCCAAAACTCCCCGGTGTCGGATATCCGATACTTGGTTCAACAGGATAGTTTATTATTTCTGATATTTTTTGTGCTATATCATGCGCAGGACCATCATAATTTACAATTTTATAAGGCGCATGTAATGTTAGAATCAATTTTGGCTGATATTTTTCAATAATATCTATAACAAATTGTGTTTCAATTTCACTTGCAGGAGCTTTTCCGCCATAATAATCTTTTGGGTTTTCTCCCGCATCACTTCCGTCTTGTCCCCAATTTTTTGTGGGGAAATTTCTGTTCAAATCAACACTGTTTGCATTTATTCTGGTATTATTTTGCATCCCGTCAGGGTTTAAGCAAGGGATAAATATTAAATTATTATTACCATCAAGAGGAGGGTATATCTCTTGAAATAAATATTTCTCAATCAAATATTTTCCCTGCGGTTCATCCCCGTGAAAAACTCCGATAATTAAGACTGTTGAATGGTTGATTGGTTGAAAGGGCGAAAGGTTTGTTAAAAGTTGTATTGTATTATTTAATTTTGTTTTTGCCTTTTCTAAAATAATTAAATTTCTATTTAATCCTTCAACCATAAAACCATTCAGCCTTTCAACCATTTAACCTTTTTACTTATTAAACAATGCCTCTATAAAATCATTTGCATTAAACGGTTTTAAATCTTCCATTTTTTCACCGACTCCGATAAGTTTTACAGGCAATTTCATTTCTTTTGCTATTGCAAGTATTATTGCGCCTTTTGCACTTCCGTCAAGTTTTGTTAATGCACAACAGGTTAAATTTACACATTCTCCAAATATTTTTGCCTGTTGAAGTCCGTTTTGCCCTGTATTAGCATCTAATACAAGAATGCTTTCGCGTAAAGATTCAGGCGCTTGTTTATCAATTACTGTTTTTATTTTTTTTAATTCTTCCATTAAATTAAATTTATTTTGTAATCTACCCGCTGTATCAACAAGAATTACATCATAATTTTCTGTTTTTGCCTTTTGGATAGCTTCATAAACAACTGATGCAGGGTCTGCTTTATCTCTGCGAACAATATCTGCTCCTGCGCGTACTGACCAAATGTTTAGTTGTTCTTCTGCTGCCGCTCTGAATGTATCGCCGGCTGCAATTAAAACTTTTTTTCCTTCTTGTTTAAATTTATAGGCAAGTTTGGCTATAAGTGTTGTTTTACCTGCTCCGTTGACACCTGTTATAAAATATATATTTACTTCACCATCTTTATAATTTAATTCAGTATTTCCCGCATCAAATAATACTTGTTTAAATTCATTTTTTAAAAATTGTTTTAGTTCTGACGGTTTTGAGTTTTTTTGAAACCGCAATTTGTCAACAAGTTCTGCTGCATAACCAACACCTAAATCAGCGCTTATTAATGTATCTTCAATATCATCCAGCGCAAATTCGGAATACTGTTCATCTGATGAATCTACATTTGATAAAACATTATCTACAAGTGATTTTGCCGTATTTGAAACGGTATTTTTTAAACCGCTAAATTTTTCTTTTAAAAAATCAAACATATCTAGATAATAGCATGAAAATTTATTATGATATAATTTTTATAGGGTTTTTTATATGCTGGAGAATTATAAAAATTTTTTGAATGATTTTGACGAATTATTAAAGTTCATATCACAAAATCAAAAAAAATATATTAAATGTAACAAAGGTTGTTCAAAATGTTGTCAAAAAGGAGATTATCCGTTTTCACAGCTTGAATTTACTTATCTGACAGAAGGTTTTATAAACCTGCCTCAAAATACAAAAATTCTCGTACAACAAAATATTCGCAATCTGTTACTTGATAAAAAAGAATCAAAAGAAGAAATTTTTGAACATCAATGCCCTTTTCTTATAAATAACGAGTGTTGCGTTTATGAATATCGAGGAATTATTTGCAGAACATTCGGTATTTGTTATTATGATGACACAAAAGGTTATGTAAGACTTCCTGATTGTGTCAATGAAGGTTTAAATTATTCACAATTTTATGATAAAAATTCTAAAACACTTAATATTACTGATGTGCCTAAAATCAATTTAAGAATTGACAGAGTTTTAAATTCTGAATTGGCAAAAAAATATAATTTAGACTCCGGCGAAATCAGATCTATGTTAAATTGGTTAACATAATAGCAAATTTTTTTTATTTTTGTTTTATTAAATATCATTGAGGTTTGCTATATGAAAATTGAATCAAATATTGCTATAAAATA
>Ga0256404_1007469_pt1 | contig 17275 bp, 16 predicted proteins | sample RumenRJG_01DNA_FD_185990 | JGI IMG/M metagenome (GOLD analysis project Ga0256404, IMG submission 185990) | Bovine rumen microbial communities from Lethbridge, Alberta, Canada - RJG_01 | ecosystem: Host-associated > Mammals > Digestive system > Stomach > Rumen | place: Canada: Alberta | collected...
AGGTCAGTTCTTATGAAATCGTTATAGAATTCTCCGATGTCATGGCCCAGCGTATATGCAGCATAATCGAGACAATTAGCAAGAAGGGCTCTGGCATTACGGAGGTACAATTCACTGTAAGCGTGCATCACCGGGCTTCACCTCCTCATCTATAATCCTGATCATATATAAATCCCCACGGACATATCCGGTTCTGTTCATGTTGAAGTATTCTCTTCGCGCCAGATCATCCCGCTTTCTTTTCAAAGGAAACCACTCTCTTGATAGGACTCCTTCGCTCCCAATATACTTGATTCTCTTAAAAGCTTCCCGGCTTTTTAAAACAACCTGCTGCCCAAGGTCACCCAGTTTCAATGCTCCGGTCAGCTGTGAGACCGAGATCACTCCGTTAATAAAATCCTGGGCAAAGGAAAAATAGCTGTCATCAGCCCTGTATCCTCTGATCACATCTGCCCCTGACAACTCCGGCATAAAGTTATCACTAAGATACCGATAGGCCTCTCTGGATAGAGGTGTATCAAGATCAAACCGTCTGTTATTAAGCAATACCGTAATCCAGTGCAATACACAATACTCTTCTGAGTTGAGATCAATAACCTTCAACCCATCCAAGTCAAGCTCGTATTGATTCACATAGCCGTCCCGGTTCTCGTCTACCGCCCATTCTTTTGCAAGAAGCTTATCCTCCGTACAATAGAATCCCCGGCCGTAATCGTTATTAATTCTGCCTTTGCCGTGCTCAGGCCTGTCTATAATAATCGGCGAACCATGAAATAGGACCATAATAATATCCTCCTGTAGAAGTATAGTAATTATACTCCCACAGAAGGATATGGTCAAGTTTACTCATTAGCACACAAGATCATTAATAATCTCTCCCGCGATTATCAGGCCTGCCACTGAAGGCACGAAGGCCGTAGATCCGGGAATAGACCGCCTCGAACCCTCTTGAATCAATTCCAGCGGGGTCCGGGGTTCTTCCTTTGAATAAACCACCTTAAGGGACTTAATCCCCCTTTTCTTACATTCTCGCCGCATTACCTTAGCCAGGGGACACACGGAGGTCTTATAGATATCCGAAACCTCGAAGGCCGCCGGGTTAACCTTATTACCCGCACCCATGGAGGAAATGATGGGCACTCCCGCTGCCTTGGCATTCTCAATAAGGGTCAGCTTGCCTGTAACGGTATCTATGGCATCCACCACATAATCATAATCAGCGAAATCAAACCGGTCTGCCGTCTCCGGCAGATAAAATGTCTTAAATGTTCTGACCTTGCAGTGTGGATTAATATCAGCAATCCTCTCTGCAGCCACATCCACCTTAAAACGGCCTATGGTGGATCTTGTGGCAATGATCTGGCGGTTAAGATTAGAGGTAACCACCTTATCACTGTCGATAAGGTCTAAGGCGCCCACGCCGGACCTGGCCAGGGCTTCCACCACATATCCTCCCACACCGCCGATTCCGAAAACGGCGATATGAGATGAGGCTATGCGTTCCATAGCCTCTCTTCCGTATATAAGTTCAGTTCTTGAAAATGCTTCTGACATGAGTTTATCCTCCCGGGGCTAAACTTTCTGATTCTCTGAAAATCTATTCAGCTATATTATCTATAGCGTTGGTGGATTTGGCAAGTCTTTTATAGCCGATTCCGTGGACGGGTTTATTACATATGATATCAGCGCTGCCAAAAAGAGCCCTGCTCCCAAAAAAGGATATACCCAAAGCAGCCGGTTATCTGACCCGTAAATCTCCACGACACCCGTAGCAATAAAACCTAAAGCCGCTGTCACTGAAGTCATGTGAAGCAAATCTATAAACCTCTTTGGCGGAGTCTTTTCTCTTTTATACATAACAAACAACAGTATTGCTATGGCCAGAGGGACACTAAACGCATAGATCATAAAAAATGAGAAAACACCAAAAGAGAATGCTTCATAAACCGCTCCGAGGAATGCACAAAAAGCAGCGAAGAACAGTTCACCCATGGCATGCTTGAAAACAGTATCAGTACCCAATATAGACAATATCGCTCACCTTCCTTTCACTGATGCTTCTCCCGCTGGTGGTGGGATTGTTGACAACCTCTTTGTTGTAATACATTGTGGAGGAACCGCCGCCGTCTAAATTATAGGCCGTCTTAACCCCCAGTTTCTGCATGAATTGTGCCAACTCCTGCAAAGTCAGCCCTTGGCTTTCATCTGTCCTGCCGTCCGAAACTACGAATATATAGTGGTTATTATCTATTAGACCGATAGCTGTTCGGGGATTGCTTGCCATTGCGCGACCAACTTCGTCGTTTTTCTCAACTGCAATCTCCCCGTTTTCCACAAGGGCAGGTCCAAAGGAAAAGGCCTGCCATACATTCTCGGCCAATAGTTCCTCTGCGCTCTTTTCTCCGCTGTTGGTTATCTCGAAATGTCCGTCGCTATATATGCAAAGTACATCCGTATCCTCATTTCCTTTATCCCGGTATATTACACCATTTCTAATAACATATCCGCTTTCCCTTGCGCCGTAATAGTCACCGTTTATGGCAAATATGGCATTTTTGCTTTCGGCAATGGAGGATGTGGAATCCGTGATGTTTTTTCCGTAGCTGTCATTGGCAAATGCAGTTTTCAGATATTGTGCAGATGATACCTTCACATCCGCCACATATATTTTTGTATCATTCTCAGTATAGTTCTTTATTGTTACGGAGATATTGTCGTCTTTATAGTCGATATAATTCCCGGAATGGGTAGTGATGGAAGTGTTATCGGTTTCAAGCTTGGTCCGTCTGCTTTTGCCGGACTTTGAAGCCGGGGCAGCACTGCTGCTCCGAGAGGCCTGTGAAGATTTGTCAGATGCGGAGGATGACGCAGCCGCTTCACCATCGAACATGGATGTATTCATAGCAGCTGCAGTGGTTTCCGCCCTTGGGATCAGAAATGTATCCAGCATCACATATCCTGTGAAGAGTGTTATTGCAATAATATAAATAAATGGGAAATGTTTTTTTAACTTCATTTTCATATACTCCAAAACTAACTTGGTTTCCGGTTTTGGAGATATTATAAGATACCAGCCTTAAGTCAGCCTTAAGGCCGGTCGTGATTATTTAAACACCCACCTTTTCTGAATGGTGAAGCTTATAAAGAAGAGCAGGGAATCCACTATTACCTTTGATGCCACCGGAGGCAGCACAAAAGAAAGGAGGGCGACAAGGCCCGCGCTGGCTCCCATCTGACAGAAGAAGAGGATAAGATACCGTACACTTTCCAAAGCGGTATTTCCCTTGCTTCTAAAGGCGAATTTCTTGTTAAGAGTAAAGTTTACTATTCCGGAAATGATCCGTGCGATAACCGTAGCTGATACAATGACAAGGCTCTGGTCCTTAATCCCCGCAGAAGGAAGAACTCCCACAAGAATAATAAAGGCTATATAATCCACTGCAAAACCGGATAAAGAGGAGAGCAGAAATCTGAAAAAGCCCCCGTACACTCTGATGGAATCCCGTACCGGTCTGAAATGGGATACACTGTTGCCATCCTCATAAATGGTCTCAATGGGAACGTAAAACAAACCTGCGGAAGTAGCAGCTGCGCTTAGGAAATTCATCTCGTATTCATAACGGCTCCCCTCGGTATCCAAGGCGAGACCCATAAGAGCAGCGGGAATACCCCGGAGACCCGTCTGTGTATCAGGGCAGTCTATACCATTTGTGATCTTAAATATCCTGGTTGTGCAGGTATTTCCGAAACGGCTTCTTGCCGGAACATCCGGACCTGAGAAATCCCTAGTTCCGAGAACAAGCTTATCCGGATGAAGTAATACTGCATCCTTTACCTTGACTATATCACTAACCTTATGCTGACCGTCGGAATCGGCAGTTATTACATTAATGTCCTCCCCATATGAGTCAATGGCCGCCCTGAAACCCGTTTTAAGAGCAGCTCCTTTTCCCATATTAACCGGATGGGTACATACTTTGCAGCCACACTCCTCGGCTCGAGAAAAGACTGATTCATGTTCGGCATCGCTTCCGTCATTAACCAGTATAATATTGCCCAGCCCGACGGTTTTTAGTTCTTCCACTATACTTAGTAATCTTTCACCCGGGTTAAGTGCCGGGATTACCACTATTGATTCAGACAAGGTTTATTCCCCCCATTATCTTATATCACCTGTACATACACATCCAAAAATGTATCGTCACCTGTAACCAGTTTCTTTTCTTTCATAATACGCAAAATCTCCCCGGCCATTTCTTCAATGGCTGCCGCTGCGTGGTCATTAAGGTTTACCTTATCCGGGTTATATCCGGATTTCCATGCATCGATCTGAGGCGGCAATAAGGCCAGCTTGTCAAGAATCTCCCTGCAGCCGTAGGTATTAGCAAAGCCCTCCAGCCCCTTTCTTCGCCATTTGTAATAGGGCGCATACGCCCGGTTAAGGAGGTATAAAAGCTCCATTCCGGAATCCATGGCTTTTCCCAGGCATACCTTCGCTGTCACATAATCTCCTCTGGCCATCATCCGGGGATAGTTATACTGCCCGCTCTGGGAAAACTCATGAAGCCTGTCAGCCAGCCTCATCTTCCATACTTCCTCCGGATAGTACTGGGATATCTTGTCCCGGATCCTGGTAAACTGACCCTCGGGATCGGTAAAAACCACCCCGTTAACAGCTGCTGCCAGATGCATCTCACCTATGGCCATCCACTGAGGAACCGTCAGCCCGTCGTCTCTGCGATTACCCATAAACTGATTAACCAGATCAACAGGAATATGCAAAATACCTGAATAGAATTCACGAATCTTAAATACTCCGTGTCGTCTGCGCACATTAGGCGACACACTGCCCGGGCCTTCCAGCCGCTCAATCAGGGCATCATACTCCTTCTGCAGGTCCCAGCCTATCTCATCATAGTCTCCGTCCCGAAGCCACATGCAAAATCCCACGGAAAAATCATGGTCTTTTGAAATCTCATCATCGAATCCAAAGCATTCCGATCCCTCTCCCACAAGGCCTACAGCTATTCTGTCTTTATACTCCGAGAACTTGGCCTCTATCATGGGAACCCCGAACTGTTCATAAAACTCCCGGCATCGGTCCATATGGGTCATATTCATTTGTTTATTCACGAAATCCAGGTTCGACAGAGTAGTCTCCTTTTCCTGAACCAGGGTCGGCTCATTTTCAACCAACTTTAAGGCCTTCTCAAGATACTCTTTAGCATGGTTATAATCCCTGCGATCAATATAAAGAAGAGCCACATTATTATTGTATAAGGACAGCATCATCGGGTCATTAATTCCAAGCTCGTCCATCAATGCCGATGCACGGTTATAGCATTTCTCGGCCTCGTCAAAAATGCCGTAGGCCCGGTATGTGGTGGCTATATTAATAAGGGCTATGGCAAACTCCCTGGTCTTATCCTGTCCCAGCTCTCCCATAAGCCTTATAACATTACCGCAGGCGTCCACTGCAGTCTTTATATCTCCTGAACGGCGGGTAATCCCCACCAACTCATTATACAGGGATATCTGGGCTGACTTATCTTCTGAAGACAGGGCTTCCTTTAAGTGAACCATCAGAAAATCCTGCAGGTCCTTAACACTGCTCTTCCCCATCATACTGTCATATTCAGATAAAATCTGTTGAATATCCACGCTCTTGCCCCCATAACATAACCATCTCTATCTCCAGATGAAGCCCTGGAATCCGGGCTTGGTACCCTCTTTTGCCGTATTTTCCGCTATCTGGTCCACTATCTGGTCCACGATATTAGACAATCTCTCGCTTTTAATCTCCTCAAACTCGTCAATGAATTTCTCATCTTTTTCAAAATTCAGAATGTAAGCTCTGGTGGGGGTCTCACTTCCCTCTAAGGACACCAGCTGCCCTCCTTTTTCACGAAGACGGTTTCGCAGTTCATTTGCGAAATATTCCGATACGTTCTCCACCGTAGGGTTAATTACGGTAAAGGGATCGATCTCGTTCATTACCCTGTTCTGGTAAGTATCAAGAAAGGCTTCTATAACACGCTCAAAGGTAGAGAACTGTACAAACTCATCCACCTTGGTAACGATGGTAAACACGAATTCCCAGGTATGGGGGTGGGTCTCACCGTTCTTTCCGTTAATAACAATGTAATGGTTCATATTCAGGTAAGACTTGATCCGGTATTCCCTATATAATCTCGGCGCTAACATATCCGTCTCCACCTCCCATGAACTTGTTGTACTTACGACGGTAGCTTATATAATCATGCTTCCAGTTCTCCATCTTGACTATCTCAGCCTCATTACCCTGAAGAACCATGGCCATCTGCTCTCCCATAACCTCATCAATGCCGGGAAGGATGATCACGAGATTCTCGTCGTCCACCATAAATCTCAAAGTATTCTCATCCGTTGCCATAAGCATCTTCTGAAGATAGTCATCCATCTTCTCCCGGTCCTTTAAATGAATAAGGATAACATGCAGGGGCCCCACCCCCTTCTCATAGAGGCTTCGCAGGAACTCCGGAATAGCCGCCGCATAGTAGGTATGGAACTTGGATGTAAAGGCCTCATATGTTGAAATCTTCTCCTGCAAATTAGCTACCGTCTTATTCAGCTTAATCTCATTTGCATTATACTGGGCTATCTTAACCAGGTTCTTGCTTATGGTACGAACGGCAATCATAATTGAGCAGATAAAGATGGCAACCATAATGGATACCATTACGATAACTACATTTTTTGCCTCTAAGAGGGAGTTCTGGTTTACGATTACATAATCATATGTCATAAGACAGATGGTATAGGTCTTACCATGCCAGTTAAACTTTCCTCCGGAAGCTATATAACGGTCATCATTTATATATACCAGCTCATGGCGTACAGCTTCCGTATTCAACGATCTGATAAATTCTCTGGAAGAGTCCATGCCATAATAGCTGTCCGCCGACAGGTTCTTATATTTATTGGTCTCCGTTATGGACTTAACGAAAAGGATATCCTCGTCTGTAGTCAGAGTCCAATATCCTTCCGCAGTAGAATCAATGGATGATACAATGTCCGTAATCTGCTTCTCTGTAGCATCATCTCCCAGACGGTTAATCTGGTCGATGGTAACCTGCACGTAACCGTCTTGCTCCATGCCATATACCATAAGAAAAGCATCCTCATATCTGGCAAGTTCGAAGAAGCACAGCCACTCCATAAAACACCCCATAATGATAGCTACTATGGCAATGAAAACAAATATCCTGCGGTCAACAACTCTTTGTTTCTTTTTCTTTTTTTTCTTATTATCTCTTTTGTCCTTAGCCATTCTCTTCTATCTGCTCCTCCGGTGCATTGTTAAACCATCCCCTCATCTTCTCAAGGAACCTTGTGGGACTGTTTAACTCCTTAACCAGTTCATCTTTAAACTTCTTTTTTTCATCAGTTAAGGTGTTAGTCTTCCATGCACTATCGGTATCGATACTGTTAATAATTCCGGCAAACCGGATGAAAAATACCAGAATATTAAAGAGGGGTAAAACAAATATCATCCCAAAGAGTTTCCGGTAATACGCTCTTATACTTTTAAACTCTCTTAAATATCCCAGATTCGAGAAAAAGTACAACAATCCTGCTATGATGTACATAAAATACAATACTGCCGTAGAAATGATTATCAAACTAGGAGAGTAACCTACTGCCGTCAGGCAGGCCATGGCCAAGTACCAGATAATTCTGGGAAAAGCAAAGGTGTGGTCATACATCAAGGTCCTGATGGCCACATCGGTAAACATCTGCCAAACCCGAAGCTTCTTGCCTGCGAACTGGTGGGAAACCTCGAGACTTCCTCTCTGCCACCTCTGTCTCTGGGTGTAAAGCTTATTCATATTCTCTATGGGATCTACAAAGAATATGGCATTCTCACATATATGAATCTTAACCTTCTGGATATAACGCATCTGGAAGGTAATGTTTGTATCTTCGCAAATAGTATCCGTATCATAAAGATGAGACTTCAAAACTGCGGACTTTCGAAATGCGGAAAAGGCTCCCGACAGAGTGTATATCGAGTTTGTAAACTCAGCCGCATTTCTTCCTGCCAAAAAGGCCTGGGCGTATTCCATAAACTCAACCCTGCGCAGCCTTTTCTGGAAGAATCCTTTGTAGGCCTCTATCATAGAGGGTTCGGTAAGGATCGCTCCCGTCATACAGTCAATGGTAACGTCCGACTCAAATTTACGAACAAGATTGGTAATGGCATGCTTCTCAAAAGCTCCGTCGGAATCTACATGGATAATGTATTTTCCATCGGAGTTAAAGAGGGCAAGGTTAAGAGCTCTTGACTTACCCTGCTTGGAATTAAGCCACTGCATCATAAGATCCGGGTACTCATTCTGGCACTTGGTATAAACACCGAAGGAATCGTCTTTTCCCTGGTTATCAACAAAGTATATCTTAATCCTGTCATTAGGATAGGTACTGTCATTGATGGATCTGATGCAATTAGCCAGAGTATCTTCGGAATTATATACCGGAATAATAAGGGTTACTTCCGGCCAGTATCCGGGATCCTTATACTTTGTAGGCTTTATTAACTTGAAAATCAGCACAAAGGCACTCATCAGAGAGGGAATAATCTCCATGATAAATGGGATAATAACCCACGCTGCCCAAAACAAGACTGAATTAAAGAAACTATTTATCAGCGTCATACTTGAAGGAACCCACTTTCTGTTTGATGATCTGTGGTCTGGTAAACACGTAAAAATACAGTAATATTGACATGCCATAGAAGAAAATCCGGCCAACGTAGGTATGTGCTATATGGAACATGCTTACACCACCATAACTTATCATAAAGCAAATGATGGTAATTCTCAGGGAATTAACTATTACAACATAGAGCACTCCCAGAATACCTACCCATACTCTCTCCCACATTGTGTATACCTGGTAGAATATAAGGAGTGCAAGGAAGGCCAGGATTTCAATAACACCTGAACATTCGAAATCAATCTTTAAGGTAATGGTTCCGGAAACAGAAGCAATCATAATGGTTCCGTAACGGTAGTATGCCGAGTAGGCCCCCGTAACTTTACCGGGGATAGAAGCAATAAGTGCAACTATCTGTGATAAAACATCCGTAAGCACCGGCATAAGAAATACCATGGCAAAGATGAAAAATCCTGCCGCACCAACAACATATCTCCAGAACTTTAAATCTGCTTTTTTCATAATATGAAGCAGGAAGGCCCAAATGGAAAAAGCCACCGCTCCTAATACATATGCCACAATGGGAAGCATTTGATTCACTCCTTTATATTATAATCATCATGGTCATCAAATTCATCGTCATCCGCATTACTGAAATCTACTTCATAATCGTAGGACTCTATATCCTCTTCTTCTAATTCCAGATCATAATTGTTTTTCTCTTCGTCAACCGGTTGTTCATTGAAAAAACTGTAGGCAGCGTCTGCTCTCTCAAACTCTTCCTCTGTCAATCTTTCGTAGGAATCCTTAACTACCTCATCTTCGTCCGGTTCTGCCACATTTACAACCTCTGCCTCATCCAGGCCGAGGGCTGCCCTTTTGCGGCGTCTTCGATTCATGACATGAATCACCACATGATAAATCAGCGCCAATAACCCTGACACCACTGTACAAAGAAGCCCCTGAACAAAATAGGGATACTCCAGGTAAATCTCCGTCACTCCCTTTGGCACAAATAATAAGTGATTGTCCTCATACTGCGACTTATCCAGATTAAAGAAATTATGATACGCAAGGGTCGTATTTACATTATCATAATCTGAGGTAATGGTTATTTTATTAGGCTCATATTGAATCTCTATAGGAACAATCTCCCGTTTAGGCAAATCTGTGGGCGAAAGAGACATTATCCGGCTTAAAAGCTTCTTCACCCCTGCATCTCTGGTCTGCCCATAATAGAACGTAAGATTGAGTCCTACAAATACTATATTATCATTTTTTTTCGTCCCTAAAAAGGAAATATCATAGTTCTCGTCTCTAACTCTACCCCAAACATGATCAAGGCCATCACAGAAACAGGTCCTCCACTCCCTATACTCTGCCGGGAAAAGATCTGTATCAAGCGTACCATCAATCGTGTCAAGAAGCGGAAACCCCTGAGAGAAAGTGATATCATTACACAATACATCCAGGAAAACCCTGCCGTTGACTGCACGGTCTTCAGGTACTCCATCCGCAGAGATAAGGACTTTGGTGCCGGCCTCACTAAGGCGAACTATAAGCTCTTCCGCATATGCTCTGTCTTTAAATTCAAATGACGAAAGATAAATCAATTTATACTTACTCAGTTCCTCAAATGTATACTCATCCAACACATTTGATGTCCCTTCTTTAATGTATGGAAACATCATGGCAATAATATCTGACCCTGTCCCTATTCCCAGCGCCTCATACTTTGAAATCACCCCCCATTCATGAGGATGATCTTTTGCAAGCTTGTATAACCTGTAGTTCTCATTTTTAGTATCAAGAGTAAATCCTGTAATCTTGGCTGCTTGATCAATTTCTTCTACATGTTCTTTCAGTTTAGATACATCCATAAGAACCGTATCATTCCCCAGTTCAATAGCCCGATCAAAGGCATAGACATATGCTTCACCGAGCATGGCCTTGCCCAGATTCAAACTATTGATATGTGTCTCCGCAGCTTCCCTTCCAACACCCATGGAAGCCTTGACCCCCCCGTCAGGACCGGAAATAGTGTAATATGCTCCCCGGGATTCCAAACGGCCATCATCCAGTAAGCACATTCTTTGCTCTGTTATTGCCTTTGCTCGTCCCATTAAAGTATTATCTGAAAATCTAGCATAATACTCTTCCGGTCGAAAATCACTCCCATCACCATATAAAAATGGTAATGATGGAATTGTGTCCGCTATCAAAAGCAGAACCATTACAAAAATCAGAGGTCTTCGCAATGTTTTCCACATCATGAAGCTCATAAGAATAAAACACAAACCAATTGACACAAATCTGAACATCCATAGCCATGAACTAAGCGGAAGCTTCATAATCACATCATATAAAGCGTCTGATGTAGAGAGTAAAAGAATAAGTCCAACCCAGAATCCGGGACGAGACCGCCTGTAGCTAAATAAAACCCCCAACAAGGCTAATATTACTGTCGCAAGGCCAAGATACGCGTTCCCCGGTCCATTTTCCACCCGAAAGAAGGGATTGAGCGTGATTAAAAGGTCCGCAAAGTAAGTCCTCGAGTATTCATTTGTATGAATAGATTTTATTCCACCTATAAGACTTGGTACCAAGTACAATCCTGACATGGCATACCCCAGAAGGGTCGATAGTAAAACGCGAAACGCTCTCACATATCTTTTTAGGCATAATAGATCAATTAAAAGATACAAAAGTAGAGATAATGCCATCATTCCAGCATAACCCACATGGCAATATGCTATTAACGCAAAAGAGATCGTAATTACGGGAAGATATCGAGTCTTCCCGGTATTTAAGTATTGATAAACAGCAAAAATAAACAGTGGTAAAAAAATCGCATCAACTGAACGATTTATATTCCCCTCCAAAAACAATACAAAAAGGTTGTGTGGCAAAAAAAACCAGATTATTCCCAAAAAAGACCCCATTATAGGTCTTTTCATTATCAAACCGATAATATGCCAGACTATGGCACCTCCAAAGAATATCATGCCACATAAAGCATAGTAGCCCCCGAAATAAGTATACGGAAGGAATGCTTTTGCGAAAAGTTCACATAAGACATATAAATACGCGCCAAGAGGTGGCCAGTACCTCATTATCTCGACACCATTAAACCAATTGGGATCGTAGAGGGGATACCAATTTCCTTTAGGTATGTTTTCATAGAGCATCTCTCCACGATATATATGAAACATGGTATCTGTTCCAATCGAGAATACTCCGCTGTGAGCCACTAAATGCATTATAAGTAATGCAATAGCCGCATACGCGGCTACTGCAATAATGGTATATATTATTAAAAATGCTTTATTCTGTGCTATGCTTCTACGCATTCTACTGCGCCATCCATACGTTTTCTCTTAAAGATAATTACTGTCCCGGCAACTGCCATACTGATAATCACTCCGGGAATCGGGCCTGAAGATGTACCGGCCATGGTAATCCACTCATTACCTATCTCAGTGTAATGAATAGAGGCTATTCTCAAATCTCCTGCACTCAGCTTAAAATAGTCAGCTATCTCTTTGGTATCCATACAGAATTCCATATCGTCCTGTCCACCCTGTCCGATAGTCATGATAATCTCACCAAACTGAGGAAGATTCTTATACTGGTCATTTATATTGTTGCCCCAAGCCTGGGTAGTAGTAACGTAGAATCTATGCTCTCCGGGTGAAAGATTATTGGAATTTGCCCAATGAACATTGCCGTTCTCATCAAGCGTGTACAACTTCCATCCGAACCACTGCTGATTACCGTAATCAGTGGCGGGATTAGCTGAGTTAAACATCATCACAGCATAGTTAAATTCTCCACCGGCTCTCTGAGTATGCTGAGGTAAATTGGTAACAACATGTCCGTAAATCTTATCTCCGTCCATGTACATAGCTCCATGAGCATCAGCTACCATCGCGCTGGTTCCAGCTGTATTGTACTGGATAACAGTGTGGGGATACTGTTCCCACTCGCTGTACGATCCGTCAAGGGCCATCTCACCGGGTGTATAATCCTCATTAGTACTTCCGTCAAGATTCTGGAGATCACTGACTATCGTATCTCCAAGATAGAAACCTACGTCTACGGATTTTCTGTAGTTTGGAAGTGCGCTCTTTGGTATGGCTACCTCCCACTGATTACCGTTGACATAATATGTGGTTCCTTCCGGACCCTCTACCCTGTATCCATCACCTTCTTTCTTAAACTGAAGAAGTACTGTATTTCCTAAATCTGATTTAATAGCAAATTTACCGTTTCCGTTGGGACCTGACCAGGTAATACTTCCCCAGTCACCACTCTCAGCGTAGATATAGAGGTAATCACCGTCCCATACGCTGGCTACTTCCTTTACTCTGTTGTCTGAAGGAGTAGTCTTTGAAACTGCATCCCAATCGCTGAAGTCTCCGTCTACAGATATTCCTGAATATGTAGTCTTTGCCACTTGTGAAGACTGTTCCTGCTGCTGTTCTGCCGCTACTGCGGATTCCGGCTGCTGCTGTTCTGCCGCTGCACTTGCCTCTGCCGCTGAACTTGCTTCTACCGCTGAACTTGCTTCCTCTGCAGGAACTGTATTACCATCTCCATTTGTTGTCTCAGATGCCACAGAACTTGCCTCTGTCAAATTGTTGGTATTAGCATTTTCCGTTACTGCTTGGGGTGCTTCCTGCGGTGTATTCTGCTCTACAGCATTCTGATCCGATTGCTCGGTATTAACATCCGTAACAACTGCGGAACTTGGTTCAGCATGAGCCACTCCTACGGGCATCATACTGAAGGCTAATACAGCGCTGGCGATAACGCCGATTCCTTTTTTGATAGATTTCTTCATTCCCATTACCTCGCTCAACTACACACGTTTTTAGTTCATATTGTCAACTACTGCATTATTAGTATTATCTTCATCTGTTATTTCGTCACTAACTTCATCATAATCAACCACTATAGCATAAACTCTTAAAGGAGTTTCGCTTATCTCAAATCTGTCCAGATCCCAGTCCGTTTCTTCAAAGTACTTATAGAGCTGCCGAAAGATAACCTCGCCCATGTTCTCTATAGTGGAATCTCCGTTAAATTCAGGAAAATCATTAATATATTGATTACGATAACCGCCCAGGATATAACTGATATTCTCCTCTATATCACGCATGCGCACATTCCTTCTAATCCCCTTCATGGAAGAGAATTCTACGGCAATCTCTATAACGTGATGGTGTTTCTTTGTTATATCTCCGTCAAAACTATGATCCATAGGAAGGCGGTACTTGTACCGAAATCCCTCGTATCCGTTCTTCATTCAATTTCCTCTGCCATATATATCCATATGTCATTACTTACATGTTCAAAGGAAACACTCAGACCTATGGCATCTTATAGTTATTTGTATTATAGCACGCTTTCTATGAAAATGGTACTAGTTTTATGTTTTTTTAATAATAATTTTAAACCGGGGGCATTGCCCCCGGCTCTCTAATTCACATATTACACATGTCTTACTACTTCAAACCTATATAGGAAAACTTCCTCGTCGGTGCTGATGCCGCCCTTCTGGAAGGCGATGGCCACCTGCTCTTCCACGGTGTCTACCCCTTCCAGGTCCGGAAGAAGAAGTCCCGTCTTATCTCCGGTGGTAACGATAACACCGTATTTCTTCACATCCAGCTGGTCCATCCCGGTAATCTGCTCCGGCTCCCCAAGAACATCCACTTTAACATCGATCCAGGGCAGCTCTTCTTCCACAATGGGATGAAATCTGGGATCCTGGGTAGAAGCGCTGATGGCGTTGGTAATGATCTCTTCCGCCAGGGAGTCCTTGGTGGGAAGGATAGTTCCGATGCAGCCGCGAAGCTTACCGTTCTTATGAATGGAAACAAAGGCTCCCGCCCGTCTGTCCCTGATCTCCGGAGAAACATCTGCCGGTATTGCCATTCTTATTCCTTTAGTAATGTAGTTTTCAAGGGATTGCCTGGCAAGTTTAACGTATTCGTCGGACATATTCCTTCTCTCCTCCACAGCTTTCAGGTTCTTATTTAAATGCTGCACCAGAAACTGCCTGTTCTCATCCGGGCCTTCCGGGTGGAAGGTACAGATACCGTATCCTACGCCGGTGGCATCCTCATGGGATAGTTCCTTAGCCTCTACGGCCTTGCCGTCAAATACTCCCGCCATTATCACAAATGACTTGTGACCGCACTCTGCTGCACATTCCCTGAAGAAATCCGAAAAATCAAAGAGTTCATCGAAGGCAGCCCGGCTGCACACATCCATTATCCGTTTATCGTATTCAGGTCCTTCAGGAGCGAACCCGTAAGGTCCGTCCTCTTTAAGTTTATGGGAAAGGTCGCCGCTGGCGATGTATACAACTTTTCGTCCCAGAGCTTCCACCGCCTCATTTATAATCTCTCCGAAGGAGTAATGAGCTGTAAGAGCAAGGCCTGAGAGGCCTACCCGGACGAGTTTGTAGTCCGTATACTTCTGGCGGATAAACCACAAGGGAACCATGCATCCGTGGTCCAATTCATGAACGGTCTCCCCTAAGGATCCTGCCGGAAATTCCTTCTCCACCGCCAAAACCGAAATCTTTTTTACAAGTTCTTCATCATAGTCTTCTTTGAATGCCACACTTGGCGCACCAAAGCTTGCCATGCTTCCCATTCCCACTTTTCCTGAAGATACGGAGAAATAATCCGTAAACTTGCTGGCATGGGGACTGGAAATAATGATGGTATCGGGCTTTAGCTGCGCAATCTCATCTGCAACCTTCTGATAGGCTTCAATGGTCTTTTGTACTACCGCTTCGCCTCCTCTGCCTACCTTAGGAATGATAAGAGGCGGGTGAGGTACCATATATGCTGCTACTACTGACATTGTTCTTCCCCCTTTGAGGTTATTATTCTTTGCTGATCAACGCGGTTAATGACTTTATCATATCATCTGCGAAGGTTTGCTGGCTCTCCGCCGCGATATGGACTCCGTCGTAAGCCAGAGAAATGTCCCATTCTCCCGCGTCTATAAAGTCTATGTTAAAAGTCTTACACAAGTCCTTAAATCCTTCGTTCATCCGGAGGCTCTCCCTGTGGTAGGGATTCATCTCCTCATTGATGTCTGCGATGGGAACCGGGGCGGTTATTATAAGTTTAAAGGGATAGTTCCCGGACTTATACCAGTCCAGCAGGGCCCTCATCTTGTCTATGGCAGGGTCTGCCTTTGGGTTATTGGTAAGGAGGACGTCGTTGGTTCCCAGCATCATCATAATGACATCCCCGGGGCCTAATTCCGCCACCATATTTTCGAGGAATTTCGAAATACGTCCGGAGCGGGATACGGGAAGCTGCCTGCCGTTTAAGCCTTCCTCCCTAACCTCATAGTTCTCTTTTAATGCGCGGGATACTTTGGTCGCCCAGCGGATATCCTCCGGGAGGCGTCCTGCCATCATATTCCTGGGATCGTAACCGTAGGTATTTGAATCCCCGTACAAAATTAATTTATTCATCATATTGTCTCTTTCATAAAGGATTTGATGGGGTTGATGGTTTTGGCGATCTTATAGATCTCGTCCTGACTGTTGTTGGCATAGTCAGTCAGCTGGTCTATCTCCTCGTCGGAGAAGCCCTTGTTTCGCACCAGCTTAACCTCCGGCAGGACAAACTCCGCCGACTTATCCCCGTCAGTAAAATCCACGTATATCACCCGTTTGTCCCCCGCTGTGGAAAGGAGGGAAACATTCATCTTAATCTCCTGATTCATAATAATCACTCCCAGGCTTTGCTTTCTACAAATAATTCCAACAAGTCTCCGTCTATCTTTCCTTCTCCTACCATTTCCCGAAGGATCTTAATGGCTTTATCCTTTGGCATGGCAGGTTTGTAGGGCCGATCCTCTGCCGTCAGGGCATCGTAAATATCAAGGATGGTAATAAGCCTTACTTCCGAGGGGATCTCATCCCCCTTCTTTTGATTGGGATATCCGGTGCCGTTTATGTATTCGTGGTGGTCCGAAGCCCAGACAGGAACGCTTGAATACTCCCCGTGGAACTGCATCTTTGCCAGCATCCTGGCTGTGTAAACCACATGGGATTCCATAACACCACGTTCCTTTACGGTCAGGGTTCCTTTCCGGACAGTAATGCCGTCAAGCTCATCCTCCGTAAGGATGGGAATCCGTTCTCCGTCCGCTCCCATACAGGTTAATCCCGAAAATGATCTAAGCCCCTCTAACATCTCATCCGTAAGAAATCCGGCATTATTGGCCGACTCTATTAAAGTTAAAGCGTCTTTTAACTTCTGCTCATTTTCGAGAGCCGCCTGCCTTTCATCGGGTTTTTCAAAGGACCGGATCCTCTCCTGAAGCATGCCTATGGTAAGACGATTTCTCACCGCATCCTCCCTGTCTCCCAGACGGGAGGCTTTGTCCATAAGCTCAATGGGTATAACCAGCTTGCCGATATCATGAAGCCAGACGCTCATAAGAAAAGCATCTTCCTTCTCGGGATCCACCACATTTATAATATTATTTTCGTGACAATAGTCTAAAAATTTCTCCGCATAAAGAACCATATGGCGGGTGTGGT
>Ga0256404_1007470_pt1 | contig 17270 bp, 11 predicted proteins | sample RumenRJG_01DNA_FD_185990 | JGI IMG/M metagenome (GOLD analysis project Ga0256404, IMG submission 185990) | Bovine rumen microbial communities from Lethbridge, Alberta, Canada - RJG_01 | ecosystem: Host-associated > Mammals > Digestive system > Stomach > Rumen | place: Canada: Alberta | collected...
TTTAACATTGACACTGCAAAGTTACGAAAAAAAGTTGCGGTCTACGAATGTTTTCGCCAACTATTTTTCAGATGCCTCCACCCTTCGTTGCACCGTTGCAGCGTTGCAGTTCGTGAAGAGGGGGTCAACATACCCAAAAAAAACTTCTATATTTATATATATAAATATAGGATTCAGTTTTGACTTTTTCATGCCTTGTTTTGGAACTGCAACGCTGCAACGCCGCAACACTTTCCTGTGTCTTTTCGAAGAAATAAACAGCATCCTGCTTAATAAAAAATAATCATGAATTTTGGTGTGGTATTCAGAAAAAAATTGTATCTTTGTGCCTAATTTATAATTTGCATTATTAGCGAACAACAATATGTCAGCGATAAACGATCTAATTGCCCAGATAGATGATGAAGAACTCCGTCAGCGTATCGATTCCGAGTTGAAACGACTGCTGAAACAGAAGAAGTTTGGCTTGGTGTTCGAGGACCACATGCCCGAGGGTTTGACTGAGGGTGCAATTTATCCCTGCCTGAAAGTGCTGGACGAGTTGCACCATGCCCCCGAAAGGTCGTTGTGGCACGCGCTCATTGAGGCCGACAACTACTATGCCCTGCAATTGTTGGCCTATCTCTATCCGGGAATGGTTGATTGCATCTACATCGACCCGCCCTACAATACTGGTGCGCGCGACTGGAAGTATAACAACGACTATGTGGATTCTTCCGACCAATACCGCCACTCGAAGTGGCTCTCGATGATGAAGCGCCGCCTGCTGTTGGCTAAGAAACTGCTGAATCCGCGCGACTCTGTGCTGATTGTCACCATTGACGAAAAAGAATACCTACATTTGGGATGTTTGCTGGAGGAATTGTTCCCTGAGGCAAGGATCCAGATGGTTGCCAGTCAGATTACGCCTCAAGGCAATCCAAGAGTTAAACAGTTTTATAGAACTGATGAGTACATTTATTTTGTTAGTTTTGGAGAAGCACAACCAGCATCATTACCTCTTGATTCAAATTGGAGAACAGGATTAGGTGAAGCTCCTACAAAAAACATCAATTGGGTGTCTCTTTTAAGAACAGGGTCGGCACGAAAGAGAGAGGATAGGCCTAACATGTATTATCCTTTCTTTATTAAAATGACAGATGAAGGGCCAATAATAGATTCCATAGGTGAACCATATTTCGGTGATGATTTTGATAATGTTGATAAACCTTACGGAACAATTGCAATTTGGCCCATTGGAAAGAATGGCGAACTTCGCAGATGGCAAGTGTCACCATCAAGCGCGAGAGAATTAATGAAAGATGGATTCCTCAGGCTTGGTAAATGGAATAGGGAAGACACGGCCGTTCAGTATCTTGCAGAGACAAACAGAAACAACATTATCAATGGTAGTATCCCTGTTTCTGGACGTAGGTATGATGGGTCTGTAATTGTTGACGAAGAGTATATTCCTACTTTTGTGCCTGGTTCATTATGGAGAATTCCCTCCCATGATGCCACGAGATTTGGTTCTCAATTACTCTCAAAGATTCTTGGCAAACGTTTCGACTTTCCCAAATCCCTCTATGCTGTCCACGACACGATTCGCTTCTTTGTTGCCAACAAGCCGAACGCTTTGATTGTTGACTTCTTTGCCGGCTCTGGCACCACGCTTCATGCTGTGAATCTGCTGAATGCGGAAGATGGCGGCAACAGACGTTGCATATTGGTGACAAACAACGAGGTGAGTGACCAAGAGGCGAAGGCGTTGAAGAAGCAGGGCTTCAAGCCAGGCGATGAGGAATGGGAGCGATTGGGTATTGCCCACTATGTGACTTGGCCAAGAACGATATGCTCTATGGAGGGCCACGATGTCAACGGTCAGCCCTTGAAGGGCGAGTATTTGGGTACCGACCATCGCCAGATGAAGGACGGTTTTGATGCCAACTGCATCTTCTTCAAACTGGACTTCCTCGACAAGACGCAAGTGGCGCTTGGCCGCCAGTTCCGCGAGCTGCTCACCATCCTCTGGATGAAGGCTGGCGGTGAAGGCCGATGCCCCACCTTGGAAAACGATGACGTGCCCGGAATGCTGATTCTGCCTGAGAACCGCTTTGCCGTGCTGACTGACGAAAAGGCATTCGGCGAGTTTGTGGGTCGGGTGAATCAGGAAGACGACATCCGCATGGTGTATCTTGTGGTGGATAGCGAATCGATGTTCAAGGATATGGCCCGATGCTTCCGCGGCAAGCAGACGTGCCAATTGTATCGTGACTATCTTGACAATTTCCGTATTAACCAAACAAGACAAACAAGATGAGAGACGAACTGATTACATTCCAGAAGCGGGCATTGGAGAAGTTGCGCAACCATTGTGCTGCTGCCCAGAACGAATACAGGAACAGCCGCCAAAACCAGGTGGTGTCGTTCACGGCTCCTACTGGTGCTGGCAAGACCATCATCATGGCCTCGCTGATAGAGGACATCTTGTTTGGAACCGAGAAATACGTGGAACAGCCCGATGCCATCTTCGTCTGGCTGAGCGACTCGCCCGAACTGAATCTTCAGTCGAAGGAGAAGATTGACACGAAGTCGGACAAGATAAAGATTAACCAGTGCGTGGTCATCAGCGACGACTCTTTCGACCGCGAGACATTGGAGGAAGGACACATTTACTTTCTGAACACGCAGAAACTGAGCCGTTCGAGCAACCTGACGCAACATTCCGACAGCCGCCAGTTCACCATTTGGGAGACACTTGCCAACACGATATACGATAAGCCAGAAAAACTCTATTTCATCATCGACGAGGCTCATCGTGGTATGAGGGGCACCGAGGCTGGCCGTGCTACCACCATCATGCAGAAATTCATCTTGGGCAGCGAGGCCGACGGTCTGCCGCCTGTTCCTGTGGTGATTGGTATGTCGGCCACGATAGAGCGCTTCAGTCAGTTGGTGAAGAACTCAACGGCCACCAACCGCCCTGTACGCGTGAGCCCTGACGAGGTGCGCTCGTCGGGATTGCTGAAAGACAGGGTTATCATCTATTATCCGAAGGAGGCAAGCGAGCAGAAGGATATCGCCATCTTGCAAGCTGCCACCGATGAATGGGTTCAGAAGTGCCTGCATTGGGAAACCTTCTGCCGCGAGCAGCACCACTGGATGGTGAAGCCCATCTTCGTGGTTCAGGTACTGAACGGCAGCAACGACAGCCTGTCGGAAACAAGGCTTGACGAGTGTCTGGCGAAGATAGAGCAACGTGTCGGCTATGCTTTTTCGAGAGGAGAAGTAGTGCATGCCTTTGGCGACACGAAAGGCACCGTGAAGATCAACGGCCTTGACGTGCCTTACTTGGAGCCTTCGAAGATTCAGGACGACAAGCAGGTGAGGGTGGTGTTCTTCAAAGAGACACTCTCCACGGGTTGGGATTGTCCGAGGGCAGAGACGATGATGTCTTTCCGTCGGTATGTGGATGCTACGGCCATTGCCCAGTTGCTGGGCAGAATGGTGCGCACTCCCATCCAGCAGCGCATCATGGTGGACGACATGCTGAACGATGTGCAGTTGTTCTTGCCCCACTTCGACAAGAATAATGTGAAGAAGGTGGTTGACGAGTTGCAGAATGAAGAAGGCGGCGAGCTGCCCACCGACATCATTGGCGACGAGATAGAACACGGCAGTTACGTCAGGCTTGTACCGTTGTCTCCAAGACAAAGGCCGACCATCAAGCCGCAGGGAGAGCCCAGCCTACCGCTATTTGGCTATCCTCCTGTTGTTGAGAACAATCCCCAAGGAGCATTTGCCGGGCAACCCGCAACAGGCCATACCCATCGCAAGGAGAAGGCTCCTGCTGCAGTTCCTGCGGCTCCAGAAGAGACCATCGACTTTGAATACGAGGCGATAGACCGCCCGAAGATAGTAGGATTTATCAACGAACTGGCTCTGCCCAGTTACCAGATTCGTCCTTATCAGCAGAGTGACTACCTGAAATCGCTCTTTGCCCTGAGCAGGTTCCTGCTTATTTCAGGTTTGGATATTCACGCCAACGGAGAGATTGTCGACTTCATTGTCGAGCGGATACACGACTATGTGCTACATTTGAAGAACACGGGCAAGTTTGACAAACTCAAAGAGAACGTGGTGAACTTCGAAATGCTTGCCAGCGTCTATGATGCCTTTGGCGAACAAATCAAGAAAGACCCCGTGAGCAATATGTTCTCGGAGACAGATATTGATATAGAAAGGCAATTGAGAATTGCGGAGAAGCAATTGGGTAACGCAGGAGTAGCATACGCCTATGGCAGAAAGTATGACAACCCCGACAATCAGGGCAGTTTCATGGTTGATGTGATTCTGTTCGTATGCGACAAAGAGCAGATGGAACAGCTGCACGACTATGCGAAAACGGAATATCACAAGTTGAACGACCAAAACCGTCAGAAAACCACACGTCTGCCTGACACGCTGAAAACGCAATACAGGAATATTGTTCGCGATAGTGCGGAAGTATCAGAGATCCCATTCTTCTTGGGCGAGAACATTATGTTCCGCAATGATGAATCGGGCGAGGAGTATGACGACCACCTCTTTGTTGATGAGCAGAGCGGTAAGGTAAGGATTAGGCTGAACAGCTGGGAGAAGCAAGTGATAGACGAGGAGCGGAAGCGAGATGATTTCTGCTGCTGGTACCGCAATCCTTCTCGAGGTAGTGATGCATTGGCCTTATATCACAACTATCGTGGCACAAAGAAAGGTTTTTATCCTGACTTCCTAATCATCCGCAAGGAGAATGGGGGAAGTTATATTCTTGATATTCTTGAACCCCACGACCCCAGTCGTGACGATAATGTCAGTAAGGCGAAAGCTTTGGCACAATATGCTAACGAGAACCCGTGTATCGGTCGCGCTCAACTTATCCGTATATCCCAAACGGCTACCGGTAATGTGATCAAGCGCCTCGATTTTGCGACGCATAGCGAATTGCGCGAGAAGGTGGCTGTAATCAATACTAATGAGGAGTTGGACAACCTGTTTGTGCAGTATGGTGAATAGCTATGAAACGCCAGTCCAAACGTTAACAAAAGACTTTATTTTTTATGACAAGGTTTACGATTTATACATACCTGTTCAAGCCCATCAATGAGCCGCAGGAGCCAGACATGTTCTCACCGGAGGTGAAGGTGGAAGAATCGTTGGCCAGAAAGCAGGAATTGCTGGGCGAGCTGTTTCTGGCTGACAGCAATCTGAGGTTTTCGAGAATCCGCAACAGCAGCAATGACGAGAGCAAGCAGTTTGAGCACTTGGTGGTGGCTCAGAACGACGGCATCATCGTGATGCGGTTGGCCAACACGACAACTCTAGGCACGTTTCAGGGCCTGCTGAAAAAGCATAAGTCGTAAATTACGTAGGATAACTTTCGTGTTATTCAAAGTTATTCAGGAAAGTATTGCAAATCAGCTACTTAGCGGTTTCGTACTTTTCTGAATAACTTTTTTTTTGCCAAAATTTATTTAGAATCTTTGCACGTGGTCAGATGAGAACGTCTGCTGCCGCGCAAGGAAACTCCTCGCGTGTACTTAAATAATAAAAATAATAGCAACATGTCGAGAAAAAAGAAAACGGAATTTTTGAAGATGTATTCGGAGAACGGATACGGTATGAGCGTGAAGAAGTGCTGCGCGTCGTGTGTGCACAAAGCGCTGACGGGAAAGCTCAGGTATCGGAAGTGCCTGAAGCACCTTTGCCAGGTGAAGGCGCACAACGTGTGCCGCGACTGGACGATGAACATGCGCTCGAAGCAGGCGGGCGCTTCGGAGGGCAAAGTGAAGAAGCGCGAGTACCAGCAGTTTCTGCTGGAGGTGCGGCAGCGTGAGGCGGCAGCCGCGAAGCAGGGAAACAGGGTGACCCGGTTGAGCATCGGCGAAATCAGGCAGCAGTTTGAAGAGGAACACAGAACGATTTACATGAACATTTAAAACCAAACTAATTATGCAGACGAAAATCTTGAAAGTGATTGCACAGGGCGAGCCCATGTATGTGCAGTCGAAGAAGAGTGAGAACGGCCAACTGGCCAAGTGCTACATCCGCTTGAAAGAGCTGGGCGGCGACTACGCTGACGAATACCTCTGCGCGATGTACGGCAACCTGGCGCTGTGCAGGTTTGCCCCGGAGAAGCTGGTGGCGGCAGCGCTGCGCTTCCAGACACACGAGTCGAACGGAGCGTTCTATCAGGACATCGTGGCGAGCGAGGTGAGAGACACCTAGAGCCTCCCCCGACCCCTCTGAAAGGAAAGCCTCTCCCCCGGCCCCTCCTCTGCAGGGAGGGGAGGAAAGCCTCTCCCCCGGCCCCTCCCCTGCAGGGAGGGGAGGAACTTTAAACAAAAACAAAACAAACAAACCCCAGAGTTGAAAGAACGAGCGGAGAAGTATCGATGAAATGAGCTCAACTACCTTCGCTTCTTCCAAGGCTCGTAAAATTTCAACGAAAACAATGAAGAAAAACGTAATTAACAGAACAAACGAGAGTGAGATGACGCTGAACGGCATGATGACCTTCGGCGAGTGTGAAAACGGACTGCGCTTCGCAGACTTCGAATGCTGCGAGGAGGTGGAGATGGAGCCCTTCGTGGGCGACTGCAAGGTGCAGGTGATGAGGGACGGCAACGTCTATATCACCGAGCGGCCGAAACGCATCAGGAACCGGGCTCTGCTGCGCGACGACAACAGCTCGCTGTCGCTGGGTCAGAACGGAAGGTTCTACTTCGTGTTCTCGATGCCTGCAGCCGAGCTGGACAAGCTGCCCGAGCAGCTGGTGCGCCAGGCGAGCGCGATTGCAGGAAAATTCATGAGACTGATCATGGAGGATTAAGGACAAGATAATCAATAATCGAAATAATACCGAGATGATTAACCTAATCACTATCGACGGGAGCGGGCGCAAGGTTGCCCGACCCGTCACTCAGAGGGAAGACTACCTGGCCCAGCGCAATGCGCCGGAGAACGTGCGGAACTTCCAGGCGGCACGCGGGGGCGACAAGAAGGCGAAGGCGCGGCAGGTGCAATACAACTACAACGACCTGCTGCCCGACGGCGTGCTGAAGGGCTGCCACCATGTGGCGTCGACCTTCGCACACGACATCGACTGCCAGTCGGCCAAGGAGCAGGAGCGCATCAAGCAGGTGCTGCTCGAGAAGAAGGACGAGATCGGCCTGCTGGAGCTGTCGGGGTCAGCCAACTACGGCCTGCATGCGGTGTGCCGCCGCGAGCGTGGGAAGACGATTCTGGAGAACCAGGTGCGCCTCTCGATGCTCACGGAGACGGAGATGGACACCTCGACGCACGACGAGCAGCGCATCCTCTACACCGGTCCCGCCACGCCCGACAACCTGTTCTATCTGGACGATGCCATCTTCGAGGAGCGGCTCTCCACAGAGGAGGCTGCCGAGGAGTTCGAACGTCTGCGGGAGCGCGAGCGGCAGGGGCAGGAAGAGGTGCCGCCGGGCGCAAAGAAAGCGAATAAACACTATAAGCCGTGGAAAGCCCCCCTTTCGTCCCCCGAGGGGGACACTAATACCTCGTCTGCGGCTACTAATGCTATTGAAGCCCCCTCGGGGGCCGTAGGGGGGGCTACTAATGCCTCGTCTGCTGATACCAATGCTATTGAAGCCCCCTCGGGGGCCGTAGGGGGGGCTTCGTACAACGGCATTCCCTTCAAGGACATCATCGCAAAGTACTGGGAGCTGTTCAACGACGGGAAGGAGCCTGTGGAGGGCGATCGCAACGTGCTGACCTTTGAGTTGGCTGTGACGCTGCGCAGCATCTGCGGATATTCGTTGGAGAAGATGTTGCAGGTGATTCCGAATTACTGGAGGCCTACCCCCGGCCCCTCCCTGAAAGGAGGGGAGGATGAGGAATGGCGCAAGACGATAGAGAATGCGCTGAAGGAGCCACGAAAGGGGATGCCCTACCGGCTGCGACAAGTGCTGCAGGCGCTGAAGGCGAATGCTGGCGTGAAGGCCTGTGGCGGCACGCTCACCTCACCGCCGCCGATGCCGAAGCGACTTCCACCGCTCATCAGGCTGCTGACGAAGAACGTGCCGGCATTCTACAAGCCCGCTGTGGCCGCCGCCGTGTTTCCTGCTCTGGGAGCCCACCTGCACGGGGTGAAGTTTCGCTACTGGGACAACGTGGAACACGAGGCGACGTTCATGAACGTGCTCATCGGACGGCAATCGATTGGCAAGGGCACCATCAAGAAGCCTATAGAGTTCATCATGGAGGACATCCGGCAGCGCGACATTCCCAACCGTCAGCGCGAGGCGGAATGGAAACAGAAAAACCCCAACGCGAAGCAGAAGAAAGACCCACGACCGACCGACATCTGCATACAGATGCTCATTGACAACCTGACGGATGCCGTCTTCAACCAGCGCATCGTAGATGCCCACAACAACGGCGAGCGATACATCTACACCATCGTCGACGAGATAGACGGCCTGAAGAAGGTGACGTCGCGCGGCACGACGGAAGAGGTTGGCCTGCTCATCCGAAAGGCTTTCGACAACTCGCTTGCCGGCCAGGAGCGTGTGGGAGCAGACTCTGTGAGCGGCATTGCACCGCTGCGCTGGAACTTCAATGCCTCGGCCACACCCCCCAACGCCCGAAGGTTCTTCTCGCGAATGGTGAACGACGGAACGGTGAGCCGACTGGACATTGCCACCATCATCCGTCCGGACGACGACGACACGGCACCCGTGCTGGGCATCTACGACAACGCCTTCGCCCAGGAGCTGAAGCCCTACATAGAGCGTCTGGAGGCTGCCAACGGGCTCATAGAGTGCCCACAGGCGCGGAAGCTGGCGCTCGAGATGAAGGAGGAGAACCGCGATGCAGCACGGCTCTACGACTCGGAGGCCTACCGTGTGCTCTCGTATCGGGCAAACGTCATTGCATGGCTGAAAGGAATGGTGCTCTACGTTGCGCAGGGATACCGCTGGGACAAGGCAATCGCCGACTTCGTACGCTGGTCGGAGCGATACAACCTCTGGTGCAAGATGCTCTACTTCGGGCAGCAGCTCGAGACTGAATTACGCGAGGAGGTGGAGATACAGCGCCAGTCGGGACCGCAGAACCTGCTGGAATTGTTGCCAGACGAGTTCACACGCGAACAATACCGACAGATGCGTGCGAACCAGGGGCGTACGGGCGACGGCAGCAACACGCTGCGTAGTTGGGCAAATCGCGGCTACATCGTCTTCGATGAGACCAGCGGCCGTTACTGCAAGACGGAGAAGTATAAAGCGAAGTATTCCTCTCATCGATGACTTGTGCCTATGAACTTTGAAAACAACAAAGAATGCTTTGTGCGGCTCTGGCGACGACTGGAGCGCACAAGGCAGCTCCTCGCAAGCCGGCACAAGCGCTTCTGCATACGCCACATCCTGCAAGAGTGGTTTGGCAAGAACGACACCGACGACTTCATTTGGGAGGTGTGCAACCTCTTGTCGACTGATGGTGAGGACCCCGTCTGCGGTTATGATGAACTGCCGCCGCTCACGTCAGACCCTCGCAGGTCTCGCGAACTGCTTCGTGCCATCGTGGCCGTCAGGCTGGACATCGGGATGCGCAAGGTAGACCTCAAGGCCCTCGATGCCGCCTACTCGGTGGTATTCCCCCACCGTCCACCTCTGAATGTGAACAAGAAAAAGAGGCTGATTCCATGAAAACGGGGGTGATTCCCCGTTTTCAGGAAATCAGCTGCTAAAAGAGACGCTTCTCGGCGAGCACTCGCATCCAGTGGCCGCCGATGACGCTGCGGGCCTTGAAGCCCACCATCTGGGCGGTCTTCGTGTCGTACCAGTCGCTGGTGGGCACGCGGCTTTCGGTCTCGTTCATGTAGCGGTAGAGGGGCTCGACGAACTTCAGGAACGTCTTCTTGTCGCTGCTCATGGCGGCGGTCCACATAATCCAGTCGCTCTTGGTGTAGTCGCGGCGGATGTCGAGCGGCAGTCCGTAGCGGTTCTGCCGGGTGAGGTAGTATTTCACCTCGCGCTCCATAGCGCTATTGGGGAAGAGGTGGAGGCCCCACAGCTTGTCCCACACCATGTTGTACTTCTGGCTCCAGGTGTCGGGGCGGTCGAAGGCCAGCCGGTAGTGGTCGCCCTCGCGGGCATCCTGCTCCCACTGCACCGCCATCTCGCGTGCGCGGGTCATATAATTGTTGTAGACGTCGTCGAGGCCTTTCATCTGCGCCATGAGCGCATAGCCTGCCACACCCATGATGGCTTTCACCGAGAGGTTGGCGTTGTGGGCCCAATGGCCTGCGAAGTCGTCGGTGCAGAGCTGGTTGGCGGGGTCTTGTCCGTTGGAGGAGAGATAGTCGGCCCAGGTAGTGATGACGTCCCAATACTTGTCGACATAGCCCGTGTTGCCGTCGATGAGGCAGAGCGTGGCGGCAAGCGTGAGCATATTGCCGGCTTCCTCGAGCGGCATGTCGCCGCCATACACCTGGCCGTTGGCCTTGGGATATTGTCCGAGGTCGTGGGCGGCAAACGGCTTCGTCCAGCGGCCGCTGTGGCTATAGTCGAAGATGCTGGTCATCATGGCCTTCTGCAGCTCGGGGTTGTAGCAGAGGAAGAGCGGCGCCTCGGGATAGGTCAGGTCGACGGTGTTCACGCAGCCGTTGGAGTTGTTCTCCTTCGAGAAGAACAGCAGGTTGCCCTCGTCGTCGCGGAAGAGCTTGTGGGCGGCGATGACGTGGCGATAGCTGGCCGAGAGGATGTCGGCATACTGCTTGTTGCCGGCAGCCAGCGCGTCGTCGTAGATGGTCTTGTCGAGCTGTCGGCAGCGCTTCATGATGCCGCTGTACTCGCGGTTCAGGCGCTGCATGAGGTCGAAGATGCTGACGGCACCGTCGTGGGCCCAATAGCCTTTGTAGCGCTTGTAGAAGTACTCGATGTCCTCAATCTCGTCGTAGCCGATGAGGGCGTAGGACGATGCCTGCGTCACCCGTCCGAAGTCGTGGCGATAGGCCAGCGTGGGCATCGCGTCGGCTTTCCTTGCCACCACGCGGCGCTCGCCCTCGGGCAGTCGGCCCGTCGAGGTGAAGGTCTGGCGGAGCTGTGTGTCGTGGGTGATGGCCACCTCGCCGTTGATATTGGGCAGGTAGAGATAGCCCCAGTCGATGCAGATGCCGTCGCCGGTCTTGGCGAGGATGGGCTGCTCGATGGTTCCGGTCTTCAGGTAGGTGACGCCGCGATGCTCCTCGAGGGTGGTCACGGTGGGCTGTGCGGCCTTGTTCACGGCCAAGAGGGGCGATGCCGTGAGCAGGAGCTGTGCGTCGTGGGCGCGCCCGTCGGCAGAGCGCACCTGATAGGAGATGTAGTTCGCGGGTGCCGAGAGCAGGTCGTAGTCGTCGATGAGCATCGGTGCCGTGAAGACGAGGTCGAGTTCTACGGGTCCGCACACAAAGGTGTAATAGGTGCTGGTGGCGAGCACGTCGACGCTCTTCTGTTCGGCCAGCCGGATGCCGCAGTCGTCGGTTTTCACCTTACTGAAGAGGCCGAAGTCGGTGTAGGCGCCGCCTGTGGTGTTGTGGCAGTGGGCAGCGATGACGTTCTTGCCCGGACGGAGCAGCGCCTTCAGCTCGCCGTCAAGGGGCAGGCGGATGCCCTCGCGCCACGTCTCGCCCGTGTCGGCCACCTTCGTGCCGTTGATGAAGAGCTGGAACACGTCGTCGTGCGAGTAGATGAGCACGAGTTCTTCCTGCAAGTCGGCAGCTGTGACGTCGATGGTGCGGCGCACGTAGAGGTCGCTGTGCTCCTCGCTCCAGCGGGTGCGCACGAAGCTCAGGTCGGGTGACCCGAAGGCAGCCGTGCCCTCGCGCCAGGCAGCATCGTTGAAGTCGGGCTGCTGCCAGCCGTCGGGCTGCACGTCGCGCGTGTAGCGAGCCAGCCAGGGGCCTTCGTCGGCCATTGGGGCGATGGGCTTCAGCACGTCGCGGTCGGCGCCCATGAAGCAGTAGGTGGTGCCATCCACGCGCAGCCATCCGCCGAGGGGCTTCTCGTCGTTGGTCCAGTGGCGGGTAGTGCCTTCGTTGAGCCGGTCGTAGGGCGACCAGATGGAGAAATAGGGGTCGTTGACGACGAGCGGCACCGACGGCACACGCAGGTCGGTGGTCTGATAGGGCAGGAAGAATCCTGCGTTCTGTGCATTGGCGACAGCGCCCATGAGGAGCATGAGTGCGCCGAGGATGAGTTTCTTTTTCATATTTTGTATTGGTTGTTAGTTACTGGCTACCCTTTTTTATCGCGCGTTCGTGAAACGCCTCTGCAAAGATAAGCAAAAAAACGCCTACCCCTTGCCTATTGGCATATGTTAAAACCGCAATCACTTTTTGCATAATTATGCATTACCCCTAACGCAAGCCTTCGCGCTATCTTCTGATACACAACCGCTTGCCGCAACACCGCTCTTGCGACGGGTGAAGGGGCTGGCGTTCACTGCATGGGCTAAAGGTCATCTTCGGTGATGCCGCTTTGTTCTTGCCTGATGCCTTCCTCGGCCGCCATATCCAAGTGTCTGGGCTGCAGCGGAATCTCCCTGGCCTTGTTGGCATTTCGTATCATCGGCGTATAGTCTTCGATGATGTGGCGCCAGTCGTTCAGGCTCATGTCGGGATAGCGCTCGCCGAAGAGTTCTACCACTTCCCTCTGCAGCTGCAGGTCGGAAGTGGTGTCGTCAAGTTGCAGGCGGTTGAAGATGAGGTTGCGCACATCCTGGTCGTCCTCCACGTTGTTGAGCACGAGCGGCTTTAAGTGCTCCTCGTCGTCGGCCCATTTCTCACACTGCATGAATACGATGTTCAACGCGTTTTCAGCCTCTTCTGGCGGATACTTGTAGGTCTTCAGCAGGCGCTTCACCAGACGTCGCATGTTGGCACGCTCCGACTCTCGGCGATTCCAGTCGATGGTGCGATTCCTGCGCAGCATCTCGGTCAGCTCCTTCGTGAGGTTCACCAACTGCTCATTCGTGTAGAAGTCCTTCACCGCCTGCGGTTTGGTCAGGGCATCATAGAACGCCATTTCCTCGTTCGACAATCCCATGCTGTTGCCTTCCTTCTCCGCTTTCATCATTTCGTCGGCGAGCTTCAGCAGTTCCTGAATCACCTCTTCGTTCGTCAGCAGACCTTTGATGTATTTGTTCAGCGTTTCGGTGAAAAGGTCGCTAAACCTCTCACCCTTCACGATGTTGGTCTTCGACACCATGCGGACGCGCTTCTTTAGAAGGTTCTCCAGCAGTTTCACGGCGAGGTTCTTCTCCTTCATGCTTTGCACCTCCTTCAGGAAATGCTCGTCGAACAGGGAGAACTCCGCCTTCTCATCGAAGAGGTTCACCACGCCATCCGACTTCACGCTCTGCTCCAGCAGGGCCGCAATGCGTTGGTTGATTTCCCGCTTCGTAATCTTTCCGGGGTTCTGCAGCCTGATGAGCAGCGTTCGCACAGCCTCCATGAAGTTCTCCTCAAACCGCTGTTCCTCGTTGAGCAATGAGCGGCAGAGCGTCACACTCTGCTTCAGCAGCGAAGCGTTCTTGATGAAGTCCTTGCATTGCTGCTCCTTGTCTGGCGCCACGAAGAAGTTCACGCCGCCCTTGATGATCTGTGCTCGCTCTGTAGCGGTGCCGTGATGGAAGCGCGAATAGTCGTAGCCGTGCAGCAGATCGCGGCAAATCTCCAGATACTCCCGGAACTGGTCGAGGGCAGTCTTCCGGATGTCGTTCTCGCCGAAGCGGTCGCGGTCGCGCTTGGTGTAGCGCTTCATGGCCTCCTTCAAGGCAGCGGCAATGCCCACATAGTCAACAATGAGTCCGCCTGCCTTCTCGGGGAACACACGGTTCACACGGGCGATGGCCTGCATGAGGTTGTGGTCCTTCATGGGCTTGTAGACATACATCGTGGCCAGCGAGGGCACGTCGAAGCCCGTGAGCCACATGTCGACCACGATAGCAATCTTCATCGGGTCGTCGTTGTCCTTGAACTTCCTGGCCAGTTCCTTCTTGTAGGCTTTGCTGCCGATGAGCGGTGCCCACTCCTCGGGGTCTTGGTTGCCGCCTGTCATCACCACCTTCACCTTCTCCGTCCAGGCGGGGCGGAGTGCGAGGATGCGCTGGTAGATTTTCATGGCGATGGGGCGCGAGTAGGCCACTATCATCGCCTTTCCGCCGCAGACATACTGGCGGTTCTCTTCGTAGTGTTTCAGGATGTCGCCCACCAGCGCCTCTATGGTCTGGTCGTTGCCCAGGAGTTCGTCCATGTGCGACATCACCTTCTTGTTTTCCTCGATGTCGGCCTCCTCGGCGCCTTCCTCGCGCAGTTGTTCGTATTCCTCGTCAATCTGCTGCAGCACCTCTTCGTCGAGCTGTAGCTTGATGACGCGGCTTTCGTAGTAGACGGGCATCGTGGCGCCGTCCTCTACGGCCTGCGTCATATCGTAGACGTCGATGTATTCGCCGAACACCTCTTCCGTGTCGCGGTCCTTGTCGGAGATGGGCGTGCCCGTGAAGCCGATGTAGGAGGCCTGCGGCAGCGAGTTGCGAATCTTCCTCGCCGTACCGATGTGCAGGTTTCCCTCCACGTCCACCTTTTCCTCCATTCCATACTGTCCGCGATGGGCCTCATCGGTCATCACGATGATGTTCTTTCGCTCTGAAAGCGGACCGTCGAAGTCGTCGAACTTCTGCATCGTGGTGAAGATGATGCCGCCCGACTGACGGTTTTTCAGCAAGGCCTTCAGGCTCGTGGCGTCGTTCTCGGCATTTCGGCTCGTGCTCTGCACGGCATGTTGTCGGAGGAAGACAGCCGTGCGCGAGAACTGTCCGAACAGCTGCTCGTCGAGGTCGTTGCGGTCGGTGATCACCACAATCGTGGGGTTCATGGCCTGCACCAGCGGATGATGGGCCAGGAACACCATCGAGAGGCTTTTTCCGCTTCCCTGCGTGTGCCAGAACACGCCAATCTTGCCGTTTCCCTTCACGGCATTCTCGGCTCTCCGGGCGGCTTTCTCCACGGCGTAGTATTGGTGGTAACCAGCAAGAATCTTGGAGTAGGAGCCTTCGCTGACGTCGAAGAGCAGATAGTTCTTCAGCAGGTTCAGCAGCACCTCCTGGCTGAAGATGGCCTTGAAGCATGTGTCGTAGTCGGCCACCTCGCCCGTTGCCTGCTTCCATTCCATATAGCGGTCTTCCTTGGCGGTGATGGTGCCTATCTTCGTCAGCGCCATATCGCTCATCACGTTGAAGGCGTTGTAGGTGAACAGCGACGAAATCATCTGCTGATAGTTTCTCAGCTGCAGATAGGCCTCGCTGGCGTCGGTCTCCTCACGCGAGGGCGACTTCAGTTCGATGACCACCAGCGGCAAGCCGTTCACGAAGACAACGATGTCAGGGCGCTTCGTCTCCACGTCTTGCAGCGTGAACTGGTTCACCACCAGAAAGTCGTTCTGCTCGGGATGCTCGAAGTCTATCAGGTCGGCAACGGCCGTCTTCACCTGATGCTGCCTGTCGGCATAGCTCACCTCCACGCCGTTCTGCATCAGCTGCGTGAACTTGAAGTTGCGCTCGTAGAGCGACGAGCCTTCTATCTGCCGCAGCGCCTTCACCACATCCTCCAGCGCCACCTGTGGCAGCGTCGGGTTCAGCCGGTGCAGCGCCTCCAGCAGCCGTTCCTCCAGCAGCGGGTTGCGGTAGTCCCTCTCCAGGTCGGGCCCATACTGGTAGCTGTAGCCCAGTTCTCCGAACAGCTCTATCAGCGCCTGCTCGTAGAAATTCTCGTCAACGGGATTCTTGCTCATTATTTCTTTCCTTTTTTCTTGATGGTCCTTTTTTTTCGGTTTTCTTCTTGGGGGGCAAGTCCTTTCCTATTCTTCCTAGTCTTCCTATTCTTCCTGGTCTCCCTAGTCCCCCTAGTTCCCCCTAGTTCCCCTAGTCTACCTAGTCCGCCTAGGGCTACTAGGGCTACTATAGCTACTAGGTCGACTAGCCCCTTCTAACCTCCGCCAGCGCCTGCTCCAGCTCGGCGATGCGCCTTTTCAGCGCGGCGTTCTCGGTCTCCAGGGCCCGCAGGCGGGCATCCTGCTCCTGGCGGTAACCCGTGCGGGCGGCATACATGCGCTCCTTGATGCCTCCCTCCTCAATGAAGCGCTTCTCCAGGTATTTCAGGTAGCCGTCGAACATCTTGTCGGTGATGTGGCAGAGAGTGAGGGCCATGTTGCAGAACTCTTCGGCAGAGAGCTTCGCGGCGAGTTCCTTGTAGGCGTCCCAGTCGTTGTTCTGCCGGCAGAAGTCCACCATCCCGTCGAAGCGCGGATGGGTCTTGTCCCACACGGGCAGGTTGTTTCTTTTCAGATAGTCAGCGTAGTCCTCGCGCAGCTCTTGGAAACTGGCCCTGCCCACGTTGACGAGGTTCACCTCCATCTGGCTGCTGGTCTGCCCGTCCTCGCAGCCCTCCACGATGTTCTGCTTGCCGCATCGCGCAGCCATGTTCATCTGGTCGACGCGCCGGTCGCCATACGGAGGGAGGAAGCGTTTGCAGAACACGTCCGTCAGCAGCACCAGCACTTCCGCCTTCTGATAGACGTGCAGCTCCTTATAGTTTGCCACCTTTCCGAAGATGGTCTTCTTGTCGTTCTCGTTGCTCATAGGCTGTCTCCTATATCGTTTATTGTCAGTTCCCCCGACATCAACCGAGGAAGAAGGGTGTCGCGAAGCGTGGCGAGACGGCGGGATTCCTGACTATTTCTATGAATCATTTTAAATAATGGTGAAACTATTTTTTCGAATTTCTTCATTATATATGCCGGAGGCATTATAGTTGGTTCCTTAAAGTCTCTTGTTGTTATTGCGGAGAATACAGCTCCATTGGATTTCTTTAATAGAACACGAACTAATGTTTGTGCTAGCAAATACAAATAAAACTTTCCGACATCCTCCTTGGCCACCAAAGCATAATTAGATTGATTCATTGCCATAGGAACACCTGTAAGACAAATTTTACCTACTGTCCCTCTTGCCGTAATGAACAAAGTGTTTTCGGGATATAAATGACTGCTACAATTATTCAAACCGCTTTCTGTAATTCTCTTTTCTGTTTCAAAGCAATATACTCCATTAACATCTTTAGGGCTAAAGAATGGGATTGTTCCCCCATCCCAATATTCACTATTGCCCGTAGATGGAGTTCCACCAGGCATTACATCTATATTCTCTATAAATAAACCCACTCTCCACCCCTTCGG
>Ga0256404_1007475_pt1 | contig 17258 bp, 18 predicted proteins | sample RumenRJG_01DNA_FD_185990 | JGI IMG/M metagenome (GOLD analysis project Ga0256404, IMG submission 185990) | Bovine rumen microbial communities from Lethbridge, Alberta, Canada - RJG_01 | ecosystem: Host-associated > Mammals > Digestive system > Stomach > Rumen | place: Canada: Alberta | collected...
CGCCGCACAAGAGCAAGAAATAGCTGCCCTGAAAACACGCATCGCTTCTCTTGAACGTGAATTGTCAGCATTGAGAGCTAATGTGAAATAAAATTCCCAAAATGCAGTTGCAACTTATTGAAAAAAAATATTATCTTTGTGTGTTTATATAGACGAATAAAAACTCATTTATCAAATATAACTGGTATGATAAAGAAGCAAGCTATCCAACTTTTCCAAGAACGTAAGGTTCGTACTGTTTGGGACGACGAGCAAGAGAAATGGTATTTCTCTATAGTTGATGTATGTGGTGTGCTGACTGATAGCAAAAACGCATTGACAGCCCGTAAGTATTGGAACAAGCTAAAGCAGCGTTTAAAAGAAGAAGGAAATGAAACGGTGACAAATTGTCACCAGTTGAGGTGGTTGTGTTGCAAAAGCTGCACGAAATCAGTTAGAAAGTAAATTAGGACGTTCTATAATATCAAAAGCTAAGGCCAGCGATTACTTGCTACCTGACGACGATAAAGAGAAATAAATCTCATTAATTAAAGAAATTAATCTCTGGTTGAAGGAACAACTTATTGAAAAAAAGAGGTTCATCAGACACAACGAGATTGGTTCAAAGCCCCCACGCATCACTTAACCCGAATGCGTGGGGGCTTTTTCAATATAGAAAATGTTACCTTGTTACCGTTACCTTCAAAAAACACTATTGGTTACCCCCATTACACAGCCTTAGGGACAACATCATCGAAATGCCGGATAGCCCAATCTATAAGTGGCATTATTACTGGCATTAACGACTTACCTGTTTCGGTAAGTGAATACTCCACTTTGGGAGGAACCTGCGGATAAACTTCGCGATGAACAAGATTATAATGCTCCAGATTTCTCAAGGTTTGTGAAAGCATTTTCTGGGAACAGTCGGTCATCATTCTGTTCATTTCATTGAAACGTAGAACCCCTGATTCACTCTTATTCAACATAAAGAGTACAAGCAGCGACCATTTATCGCCAAATCGACTCAAAACTTGTCTGATTGGACAAGTAAGATATTCTTCCCTAATGTCTGCCATGATTGTTACAATTAGAATTTTGTCGCAAAAGTAACTAAAAGAAACTGAATAACAAAAAGTATTGTACATCATATATAGAAACTAAGGTTAAAATATATTAAAGCTGTGATTTTGAACTATCTGAAAATAAACAATTCCTACTTTTTGGTAACTATCTAACCCAAAAGTGCCTTCTTGTGTGGATAAAAATATCGCCTTACTTTTGCACTCGAAATTAAAACAAACAGTATTCACATATTAATAAAGATAAAGACAATGAAACAGATTGAGACAACAAAGATCGGTAAGAATTACAAAGTGATTAACATTGGAAAAATAAGTGACTTGATGAACTATGAACTTCCTCTTGGTCCCGACGTCACACTTCATGGCAAGGTGTTCGCTGGTCAGGCCGTAGGTGCAACAGGCAGCGATTTGTCGTTCCAGATACTTGTACCTGGTCAAGATAGCGGTTTCCTGCACACTCACAAAAGCCACGAGGAGCTTTACATTATCCTGAAGGGTGAGGGTATGTATCAGGTGGATGGCGAGTTGATTCCCGTTAGTGAGGGCAGCATCATCCGCGTAGATCCTGCTGGCAAACGTGCACTGAAGAACACCGGCAGCGAGAACCTGACAATGATGTGCATACAATACAAAGCAAATACTTTCACTGAGGCCGACAGTCCTATGGAGGATGGTGTAATCCTGCATGACGAACTGAAGTGGTAAATTCTAAAATAATGCTCAACAAAAAAGGCTTGCATGTTTGCAAGCCTTTTTGTTTTTTTATTCTTTTCGTTTATTCTTCTGTTTCCGTCTTCTTACCGAAATGCGGATCAATCTTCACAAAGGCGGTAACAACAAATGTGATGATGCAGAACGCCATAACCAAGATGAAGAAGTGACGATAGCCCAAGCTATCCTTAAGCCAACCTGATACCATTCCGGGCAACATCAAACCTAAATACGAGATTCCGGTACATATTGCATAATGAGAGGTTTTGAAAGCTCCATTGGCAAAATAAAGCATAAACAACGTGAGGGCTGTGAAACCTAATCCATAGCCAAACTGCTCTATAAACAAACAGGTACTGATAAGCCACAGATTGGATGGCAAGGCATAGCTCATATAAACATATACAAGGTCGGGCAGGGTTAACGCTATCACAAATGGCCAAAGCCATTTCTTTAATCCGTCGCGCGAAGCCAGATAACCTCCTACTATTCCACCACCAAGCAATCCTATCAAACCAATGGTGCCGTTGGCAACTCCAAATTCCATTGGCGACAAACCTAATCCTCCTTCACTTCCAGGACGCTGCAGGAAAGTGGTGGTCATCTTGCCCAATAATGCTTCTGGGAAACGATAAAGCATTATGAAAAGGATTGAGAACAGAAACTCTTTCAATGGGAACTTAGTGAAGAAGGATATGAACATTTCTTTCATACCATTCATCACATCGCTTGCCTTTGTGTTGTTTCTACTATCAGCAGCAGGACGTGGGAGAATGAAACCATGATAGAACCACAGGGCTATAAACAAGCCTGTGAGACCATAGAATATAAGGCTCCAGGTGAATGCTTTCTGATTGCGGAAATAAAGCTGCAGCACACCAGCCAAAGCTACTAATACTCCTTGTCCGAATATAACAGCTATGCGATAGAATGTGTTGCGGATTCCAACGAACAACGACTGGTCGTGATCATCTAATTCCAACATATAAAAGCCATCGGCTGCAATATCGTGAGTGGCACTTGCAAATGCCATCAGGAAAAAGCATGCCATTGACCCTTGAAACCAAAATGGAGCATTCAGGGTGAAGCCTACACCCGCAAGCGATGCTCCTATGAGCAGCTGCATGGTGACAACCCACCAGCGCTTGGTTTTATACAAATCGACAAAAGGACTCCACAGGGGTTTTATTATCCATGGCAAATTAAGCCAGCTGGTGTAAAGAGCAATATCGGTATCGCTCATACCCAGTTGCATATACATTGTAACAGCAACCACTGTCACAAGCACATTAGGCAAGCCTTCAGCAAAATAAAGAGTCGGTATCCAACTCCAGGGATTTCTTTGTTTTTCCATTCTTAGTTAGTATATCTTTTTAATTTCGGCACCACGATAATAGTGCAGCAATATCTCGTCATACTTATATCCTTTGGCTCCCATCACGGCAGCACCTATCTGACACAACCCTACTCCATGTCCCCAGCCTGCTCCGATAAGTTCAAAACGCTGTGGAACACCCTGTGCATCGGTATCGTATTTATCAACTACGAAAGCAGAGCTATACAGATGGCTTGCACTCAACACACGACGTATCTCCAACTCCTTTCCTATTGTAAACGATGCCTTGGAACCAACAATTTTTAAGCGCCATATACGGCCACTCTTTCCTCTTTCCAATGGAACAAGGTCGAGGATGTCGCCAAAACTCATTTTTGTTTTATCCTCAATAAGTGTTCTTAGCTCTTGCTGCGAATAGTTCACCTTCCAACGATAGAAATCGGATGTTTCCTGATCATAATCGTTGAGCACCTGTGTCAGGATGCTCTTATCATTTGTGTTGCAATACGACGCGGGGCTCTCTCTAATCCATTTGTCGGCATTCGCCTCGATAGTAAGGTCAGGAAAATCGCTCTCGTTTTCTGAATCTCGCAACGCTATGAGATATGGTTTCTTTATGTTCTCCCAACAATACTGAAATTCTTCGAGAACACCTCCACAGCTCTTATAGAAACGGGCATCGCATATCTCGCCATCATAACTAAGAATCATTCCCCTGGTGGCTGCAACGGCTTCTTTCACATGAGGAGATGTTTCCTTGGTTATGCCCTGATAACGCTGACAATGATCATCGGCACACACATCAAAGATGGTGTGGTCTTCACGGTCATACCAACGAATAAGCTCTGTATCAGTCTTCACAAACGAGAAAAAGCCATTGTTGCCCTCTTTGGCAACATTCTTTCTCTTTTCCATCTGTGCCAACAACCAACTACGCGAAATAACAGCATGAGATTTAAGAAGCTCCATACTTGAAGTGGCGCTCATCTCGCTGGATATTACACTTTCAAGATACCATTCAACAGGCAACTGATTAATAGCACATATTTTCCCCTCTTCAACAACAAAGCGAAGGGTTCCCAAGAATGTTTGAGTTTCCTTACGCTCCCAATGGAAATTTATGCCAATGACAACATCGTCAAGAGAAAAACTTGATTCTGAATCCTGTGGAGAAAATGTTATTTCGCGATAGCTATCACCATTCCATAGAATAGCTCCCTCTGAGAGTTCAACAGTTTGCTCGCCCGAAACCACTTTTCCTTTTGCATTGTAAGGAGCATTAAGGATAAAGTGAACACGTTCAGCTGAAACAATGCCAACACTCACCTCTACTTGTTGATCGTTAGTTGTATTCATTTATTTTATTATGGATATATTAGATATATTAATTTGATGACAAAGGTAATGTAATTCAAAGACAATACAAAATAAATACATGCTTTTTTATGTGCGTTTTATTTGGTTTTTCCAAGCGCTTACACTATCTTTGCATTATGATTGAAAACAAAAAAACACTTTTGGGACTCACCCTCGACGAACTCAAAGATGTTGCTCGAAGCATTGGCATGCCAGCTTTTACTGGTGGCCAAATGGCTAAATGGCTATACGAGCAGCATGTGAAGTCGATTGATGAGATGACAAATATATCTAAGGCTAACAGAGCTAAACTTGAAGCAGAATACACCATCGGATGCGCTGCACCTATTGATGCACAATACTCAAAAGATGGCACCATAAAATATCTTTTTCCTGTAGAGGGCATATCGCCTAAGAACAACGATTTGTCGCAAACTCACAAATTTGTTGAAACGGTATTTATTCCCGATGATAATGGACACGCCACTTTGTGTGTGTCAAGTCAGGTGGGATGCAAAATGAACTGCCTGTTCTGTCAAACAGGAAAACAAGGTTTCGAAGGCAGTCTTACTGCTGCCGACATTCTCAACCAGATTTATTCTCTCCCAGAAGTTGACCAGCTAACAAACATTGTATTCATGGGGCAAGGAGAACCAATGGACAATCTTGACAATGTGCTCAGAGCAACAGAAATTCTCACAGCCAACTATGGTTGGGCATGGAGCCCGAAACGCATTACTGTTTCAAGCGTAGGAGTAAAGAACAAACTAAAACGCTTCCTCGACGAAAGCCAATGCCAGGTAGCTATAAGTCTGCACTCTCCTATCCCAGAACAGCGTGCACAGCTTATGCCTGCACAAAAGGGCATGCCAATAGAAGATGTTGTTTCGCTATTGAGCAACTACGATTTCTCGCATCAACGCCGACTAACATTCGAATATATCGTTTTCGGTGGAGTAAACGATTCAACTACTCATGCTAAAGCCATAGTAAACCTGCTACGTGGTCTCGACTGCCGTGTAAACCTAATACGCTTTCATCAGATTCCTAACGTACCACTACATGGAGCCGATGAAGCAAAAATGATTTCGTTCCGTGACTACCTCACAAAACACGGAGTGTTCACAACAATCCGCGCTTCACGAGGACAGGATATATACGCAGCATGCGGACTACTATCTACAAGCAAGAAAATCGGAGAAATACGTCACCAAGAATAAAATATGGCACGACTGTTAGCAGCTCTACTCATTCTCTTCACTTTTGTATCATGCAATAAAACGAAGAGTTTGCTACCAAATAGTGGTGGCAAAGCCTTTGAGGTGGTACTAATAAACGATAGCACAGGAGCTGCAACAAGAATGCTACAACAACCGCTTGAAGGATTACCACAACAAGAGCCCACATTCACCGTTGTGCACAACAAAACACAACAACTTGAAGGCGTTATAAAATACTCACGCTGCATCCTGAACATAGCTCAAAAAGGCTATTGGATAGAGAAAAACAAATATGCTGCACCACAGCTTATTGTTCACTCTGATACAGCAAATCTTGAAAAGGCCATAGATCTCATAAATAAATATGAGATGAAAAACCTTGAGAGTTTTTTAAAACATCACCACAATGCGAAAGCTGAAAAACTGGTGAAAAAGACGTTTAACCTTGAGATGATGATTCCACAAGACATGACGTCGTCCATGAAACGCAAGGATTTCTTATGGCTATCAAATAATTCTGCTACAGCTATGCAGAACATCATCATTCTTCGTGGAAACGTTGATGATATGTTACGCAAGAATATGAAGGGAGAAACCAACGATATGTATATGACACTCGCCCATAACGGACTCTGGGAAATGAAAGGCGATGCCATGGGAGGTCCATACAAAGCAGCAAAAGTGAAGAATACAGATATAACTGTAATAGCATTCACCTATGCTCCAGGAAAAGAAAAAAGAAACCTAATACGGCAACTAACTGCCGCTCTACATACAATAAAACAATATGGAAAATAACAAGATTCGTGTAGCTATTACACATGGAGATACCAATGGTATTGGATATGAACTGATTTTTAAAACCTTTGCTGACACAGAAATGCTGGAGCTATGCACTCCGATTATCTATGGCTCTCCAAAAGTGGCAGCATATCATCGCAAAGCCCTCAATATTGAGGCAAACTTCACCATCATCAATAGCGCTGAGGAAGCACACGATGGTAGAGTGAACATTATTCCATGCTTCGATGAAGAAATAAAGATTGACTTTGGCATTCCAACACAAGAAAGCGGAACTGCAGCCCTGAAAGCCCTTGATAGAGCTATGACCGACTATCGTGAGGGATTATACGATGTTCTTGTCACAGCACCTCTTGACAGCAACAACATTCAAGGCCAAGGATTCCGTTTCCCAGGCCATCATCAATATATTGAAACAAGTCTTGGAGAAGGAAAAAAAGCACTCGTTGTGCTATGCAACGAACGACTACGCATAGCAGTAGCTACCAACGAAACTCTATCTTTGAAAGATGTGCCAGCTGCTATCACAAAAGAGGGTATCGAAACAAAGGCTACTCAGTTTTTCCAAACATTAAAAAGCGATTTTAATATCTCAAACCCTCGTGTAGCTATCCTTGCACTTAATCCAGGACAACCAGGAAAAGAGGAAAAAGAAATTCTACAACCTGCTGTTGAAGAACTCTTCGACAAAGGAATAGCTGCCTTCGGCCCTTATCCTGCAGACGACTTCTTCGGAAAAGGATATTACAACGATTTTGATGGAATTCTTGCCATGTATCACGATCAGGGAGTAGCACCATTCAAAGCTATTTCGCCTGAACCATGCGTAAAATTCGCTGCAGGACTACCAGTTATTGCAACTGCACCTGATAATAATGCAGGTTTCGATATTGCAGGACAATGTGTTGCTAATGAAGACAGCTTCAGAAATGCAATATATGCAGCCATCGACATCTTCCGTTGTCGAGAAAACTATGAAGCTCCTTACGCTAACCCATTACCTAAGCTCTATCACGAGAAACGAGAAGATGGAGAGAAGGTACGTTTCAACATTCCAAAGAAACGCGAAGGAAATAACGACAAGAAAGAAAATCATGGTCCAAAAACATTTGGCCCACACACAACAGATAACAAAGAAGAACATAAACAGACTCAAAATGTAACTTCAGAAAACACAACAGAAAATTCTGAAGCATAAAAGTCGTCATTTAATATGAAGAAAAAATATCAGAACGCCTTTTTCATATTTGGTATCACACTGCTAACCATTATGGTTACACAGCTCGATTTCCATCAAGTACAACAAGGACTCCAAAACGCAGGTTATTGGTTCTTTGCCGTGCTTGCGCTATGGGCATTTCTATATCTTTTCAACACATCGGCTTGGTATCTTATTATCAATAGCCAAGACGAAAACAAGAAAGATAACCACCAAAAGAATAAAATTGGCTTTTGGTGGTTATATAAACTTACCATTTCTGGATTTGCACTTAACTATGCAACCCCAGGAGGACTCATGGGTGGCGAACCATATCGCATCATGGCATTGGCACCAAGAATAGGCACAGAAAGAGCATCATCGTCGGTAATTCTATATGCCATGACACATATATTCAGTCATTTCTGGTTTTGGGCCATCAGCATTATACTCTACCTTATAACTCAGCCCATCAATATCTTCATGGGAACTATTCTCACAGCATTTACTGTGTTTTGCGCCTTAGGAATATGGTTTTTCACCACAGGATACAGAAAAGGACTGGCATTCAGAGCCATGAACCTGTTAAACCACATTCCTTTTCTGAAAAGATGGGCAGGGCCGTTTATTGATGCTCATAAAGAACAACTCGACACTATCGATCAACAAATTGCAGCCCTACACAAACAAAACCCACGAACATTCATTTCGGCTGTTCTTCTCGAAATAGCATGCCGAATATGTTCTGCACTCGAAGTTTACTTCATACTTTTGGTTCTTACACCAAACGTAAACTATATCAGCTGCATACTCATAATTGCCTTCACAACACTATTCGCTAACCTATTGTTTTTCATGCCACTACAACTCGGTGGACGAGAAGGCGGATTCTATATGTCTATAACAGGATTTGGCTTTGCTGCTAACGCCGCTATTTTTGTTGCACTAATAGTACGAATAAGAGAGTTGGTTTGGACAGGAATTGGACTTCTGCTCATTAAACTCGAAAAGAAAAAATAACAAAAATATTCTGCCATTTTTTCAGTTATATCGAATTATTTGCGTAAATTTGTCACACAATGGATTCAAGAGAACTGCAAAAAATAAAACAAAGATACAACATCGTTGGTAACAGCGATGGACTCAACCGTGCTCTCGATATAGCACTTCAGGTTGCTCCAACCGATCTTAGCGTACTGATCGTTGGTGAAAGTGGCGTTGGTAAAGAAATTATTCCACGAGTTATACATGATAATTCACCACGCAAACGCGAGAAATACTTTGCTATAAACTGCGGTTCTATCCCAGAAGGAACCATCGATAGCGAACTCTTTGGACACGAGAAAGGCTCTTTCACAGGAGCAATAGGAGAAAGCGAAGGATATTTTGGAATAGCCAACAAGGGTACTATCTTCCTTGATGAAGTAGGTGAACTTCCTATGGCTACACAAGCACGATTGCTACGAGTACTCGAAACAGGCGAATACATACGCGTTGGTGGCACCAAAATAATGAAAACCGATGTGCGTATTGTTGCTGCAACAAATGTCAATATGCGTAAGGCAATTAGCGAAGGACGCTTTCGTGAAGACCTGTTCTATCGACTCAACACCATACCTATCCAAATGCCGCCTCTTAGAGATCGAGGGGAAGATATTGCACTCTTATTCAGACTCTTTGCTATGCAGATGGCTGAAAAATATCGACTTCCAAAGATTACACTTACAGACGAAGCCAGAGAAATTCTGCTTCAATATAAATGGCCAGGCAACGTACGACAGTTAAAGAATATCACAGAACAGATGTCTGTGTTGAGCGAAAAGAGAGAAATCGATGCTAACACTATGCTACGTTTTATCCCACGCGACACAGAATCAACACAGCTGGCTACAATAAACCAACCTGGAGAACACTCTTACGAAAACGAACGAGAGTTGTTATACAAGATTCTTTATGAGCTAAGAGGAAATGTGAGCGATTTGCGTCGAGACATGACAAATTTGCGAAAACAACTCGAAGAAGCCCGACAACTAAACGGTGCCGCAGGATTTCAAAAACCGAGACCTATCGTTGACGCATCATCAACATTACCTACTGTAAGCACTTCAAATGTTGCTCATGCTATAGACGACGAACCATTAGAAGCCATTGCAGAAGAGATTAACGAACCAGAGAATCTCAATCTTAGCGACATCGGCAAACAAATGATAGAAAAAGCTCTTGAACGCAATGGAGGAAATCGAAAGAAAGCTGCTCACGAACTTGGAATATCAGACCGTACTCTCTACAGAAGACTCAAACAATACGGATTGGGAGAATAGTAAACAAAATATGAAGAAAAAATTTGCACATTATAAAATACATATAGGCGCCATAATCTGTTTGATTATGTTCTTATCTGCATGTAGCTTTAGCGGATACAGATTCAATGGAGCAAGCATAGACTACAACAAAACAAAAACAATACAGATTGCCGACTTCCCTATTCGATCAAGCTATGTATGGGGACCTATGGGACCTATGTTCAACAATGCCCTTAAAGACAAATTTGCTAATTACACACACCTACAGCAGGTGAAACGTAATGGCGATTTAGCTATACAAGGACAAATCACCAACTACACACAGAGAAACAAATCGGTTTCAAGCGAAGGATATTCTGCACAAACCGAACTCACTATTACTGTAAATGTAAAATTCACCAATAGAACCAATCACAAACAAGACTTTGAACGCCAGTTCTCTGCATCACAAAGCTACGAAACAACACAAAGCTTAAATAGTGTGCAGGCACAACTCGTAGAACAAATGATTGATGATATTGTTGACCAAATATTCAACGCAACTGTAGCAAACTGGTAATGGAAATAGAACAACTCATAAAACATCCCGAAAAGATGAATCGCGAGACCCTCTACGATCTCCGTAGTCTTATCGCGCTCTATCCCTACTATCAGACAGCACGCATCTTGCTGTTGCAGAATCTTTATATACTACACGATGCTTCTTTTGATGAAGAATTACGTCGTTCTGCACTATACATAACCGACAGACGAGTAATATTCAATATGGTAGAGGCTGCACATTATCAACTACGTACCAAAAGTACAACTAATAATGATGCAAAAAACAATATCTCGGCAAAAAACAAAGAAGATCGCACAACAAGTCTTATTGATAGCTTCCTTGACCAGATTCCAAAAGAAGCAAAAGACGACAAGAAAACTGAAAAGCGTAAACCAACTCCAGCTGATGCTGCTGTTGACTATGTTGCATATCTGCTTGAAGCCGAGGAATTCGAGGAACAACCTGTAGAGCAGGATGATGACAACACTACACAAAACAAAGAATCTCAACAAGAAGACCGCACAGCAAGCCTCATAGATAGCTTTATTGAAGATGGTGGTTTCAACCTCCGAAATGATGACAACGAAGGCAAACCACTTGAATTTGAATACACACCGGAAATTGCAATAACAGCTCTTAACGACAACGAAGATAAAGAACCTGCAGAAAGCTATTTCACCGAGACATTAGCTAAAATATACATAAAACAAGGTAGATATGAGAAAGCTTTGGAAATAATTAAGCGTTTAAATTTGAATAATTCAAAAAAAAATGCTTACTTTGCAGACCAAATCCGTTTCTTAGAGAAATTGATAATAATAACAAAATAAAAAATAAAACAAAAAATGATTTACTATTTACTCGTAATTCTGATTGTCCTGGCTTCACTACTTATGATTGGAGTTGTGCTTATCCAGGAGTCTAAGGGAGGTGGACTTGCTTCTAACTTCTCTTCTTCAAATTCAATCATGGGCGTTAGAAAAACAACCGACATCGTAGAGAAAACAACATGGACACTTGCTGCTATCATGGTAGTACTCAGCGTATTCTGCGCTTACACCGCTCCACAGGCTGTTACAGACCAAAGTGTTATGGAACAAGCAGCAACAGAGAATGCAACAACAAACCCAACAAACACTCAGGGTTTTGGAACTGGTCAGCAGCAAACTCCTGCAGCAGATGCACAAAAAGCAACACCTGCTCAGCAGCAGAAAGCACCTGTAGCTCCAAAAGCACAACCTGCTAAATAAAAAAAAGAAAAAAAGTTAGGGAAATATTTGGTCGTTACAAATATTTCCCTTACCTTTGCACTCGCTTTTGAGACATAAAGCAATAACCAATCATGGTGGATGTAGTTCAGTTGGTTAGAGCGTCAGATTGTGGTTCTGAATGTCGTGGGTTCGAGTCCCACCCTCCACCCTTAAACTCAGTAACTTTATGTTGCTGAGTTTTTTTTATTTTACCACATATAGAAAAACCCAATAAATCCCATCATCGCGTATGAAAGTAATTATTGCTATTGATTCATTCAAAGGATGCATATCTTCAAAAGAAGCTAATCAGGCTGCAGCAGAGGGAATAAAAAACATCATGCCTGAAGCTGATATTCACCAAGTAACTGTTAGCGATGGTGGAGAGGGCTTTATGGAGGCATTTCACGCTGCAATAGGCGGTAATTGGAACTACATAAAAGCGTGCGACCCACTTATGAGACCAATAACAGCCAAATATCTTCAAAAAGATAAACTCGCTGTAATAGAAATGGCAGCAGCAAGCGGACTTACACTCTTAAAAGAAGAAGAACGCAATCCCATGCACACCACCACATACGGTACAGGACAACTAATTGCCAATGCAATAAAACATGGTGTCAACAAGATTATTGTGGGATTAGGCGGTAGTGCTACCAGCGATGCCGGAACAGGAATGCTAAAAGCTCTAATCGACAACTTTACTCATAACGGAAAATGGGATGATATTAACATATTAAAGGATGTGCACTTTACAATAGCCTCTGACGTGAAGAATCCTCTCTACGGTCCAAATGGTGCCGCACATGTATTTGGGGCTCAGAAAGGCGCCACCCCAAAGATGATTGAACAACTTGACAGCAGAGCTAAAGTATTTGCACAAAAATCAGCAAAACACTTCGGCTACGACTATTCTACCAATGAAGGTGCAGGAGCCGCAGGAGGATTAGGATACGCCCTAATGCAATATCTCAATGCCGATTGTAGGCCTGGAATAGAATTACTACTTGACACCATTCACTTTGACTATTTAACAAAAGAGGCTGATTATGTTATCACAGGCGAAGGTTCTGCAGACAAACAAACCTTAATGGGCAAACTTCCTATAGGAATATTACAACATTCAGGCAAGTCTAAATGTTGTCTGATAGCAGGAAGAATCAACGACAAACAACAACTTCTTCAAGCTGGATTCCATAACGTTACATGCATTAACCCTCCAGGCATAAGTATTGAAGAGGCTATGCGCAAAGATGTTGCATTACGAAACATACAAGATACCGTAAAATCTATTATCGAGTAGCAGATATTATTCAGATAACTGCTCCTCCAAAAACTCAGCAGCATCTGCTACACAATCAGGACAATTACGCAATACTACCTTTGTACCAACACCTTTTAGCTGTTTACATTGCGTTGAGCCATTGCGTTCTTGAAACTTATTCATAACTTGACGCATCTGCTTCATTGATTTCACCTTATCCTTATTTACAAGACCCAATACAAGGCCAGCACCAACTAAAGCACCACATGTTCCTTCCATATTACCCATACCAGCCCCAAAAGCATTAGCTACATTCATAGCTGTTGCTTCATCAATATCACATATATCAGCATAGGTATGAAGAATTGCCTGAGCACAGTTATGACTTCCACAACGTTTCTTTTCTGCTGCAATATCCTTTCTTGTTTCCATTATTCATTCTGTTTATTAACAACTATATATAATACAAAAACATACCACTTACACACTACCCTACTACGAGATAATCTTTAAAGGACAAGCTAAAGCACATTTCCCACATTTAAGACAATCAGGATGCATATAACCATACTCCTCTCCTCGACTATCGTATGGAGACAGCTGCATCGGACATACACGAGCACAATTCTTACACTTCATCTCACAAGACGCATCTACATGCACACTTGTATACACACTTGGCAGAGGCTTATTCTTTGGAGACACCCACGACGATATTGTACCCATTGGGCAAAATGAACACCATGTACGAGGTGCATACACAAACGACAGAATAACACCAACAACAGTTGTCATTACAATTATCCTCCAGAACACACGCCCCATAGCATTCCAGTCACCCCAAGCAAAATACATCTGTACCCCAAATACAACAAAGATAAAGAATACCATAAACAAACGAAAGCCAAAGGTACGCACAAACTTCGGAATAGGCTTATGAGGAGAATATTTCGACAGCAAACGATCATACATATTTCCTCTTGGACAGATATTACCACACCAATAGCGTCCTCGCCATATTGAGGTTAGCACAGGACCTATCATACATACAAATGCTATCAATCCAACAACTGGGAAAAACCATCCAAGAGCAATATATGCTATGATTATCCAATATAGATTCAACCCTTTAGTTGCAAAATGCTTATGGAATTGCTTTTTATTCATCCTTTTCTGTTCCATGTAAACATAACTTTTTGATTTTCAGTGCAAAAATACTAATAAAACAATAGACAAACGAATCATTTTTTCTATCTTTGCATCGAATACATCTATTATAACACAGCAATATGACTCTACAACAACTGAAATATATAATTGCCATAGACCGTCAACGCAATTTTGCTAAAGCAGCAGAACAATGCGGGATATCACAACCCACACTTAGTGCTATGCTGATGAAATTAGAAGAGGAACTTGACGTGCGCATATTCGAAAGAAACAACAAAAATGTAATTCCAACAACAACGGGTGAAAAAATCATCCAACAAGCTGAACGCGCACTTGCAGAAGCTGAACGCATAACAGAACTTGTATCTGAAGACAAAGGAATGATAGCTGGAAAACTCACACTATCGGTAGATCCAACAATAGCACCATATATACTACCTAAATTCATCAAAAAATACACAGAAACATACCCAACTATACACCTCAACATTCACGAAACAAAAACCGACGATATAGCCAATGAACTTACTGTTGGACATACTGATGTTGGAATAGGTATGGCAGACAACGCACGACACGGAATTCTCGAAATACCTCTATACACCGAAAAATTCTATGTATATCTTGCCGAAAGCTGTTGGCGCAAAATACCTGTTTTTAAACCAGAAAATCTTGAACACGAGAAAATGTGGATAATGAAAGAGGCTCAATGTATGCGTGAGAGTGCATTCAGCTTTTGCAAAGCACACACCAAAGGAAAACGCATATATGAGGCTGGCAGCATAGAAACACTAATACGTATCGTTGACGAAAACGGGGGATATACCATCATTCCAGAAATGCAATTACCTTTCCTAACAGAACAACAACAAAAGAACGTGCATAAAATTGACGGCGACTACCGCTCACAACGCCGCGTTTCACTCTATATCGCTGAAGATTTCATTCGTCAACGAATGCTCAATACTATTACAGACACACTAATTAGCATTATGCCAAAGGGAATGATGGAAGAGAGAATCATCAAATACGGAATTAAACTATAAGATAATTGTAAAAATAAAAGGCGCAACAATAGTTGCGCCTGTAACTCTTTTCCCCTTCATCCGGTTTCTTCCGGTGAAAACATGAATTGCATCATGTTAAATCCGATTTATGCTCTCTTAGAGCTCACATTTGCTATCCTATAGGGGAATAGCTCCTGCGTCCTTTGGATCACGTCACAAATATAGAAAATCAAGCAATAACTTCCAAATATTTCACTAATTATTTTTGCTAAAGAACGCACTTTTAACATTGGAAACGCACACAATGACTATTTCTTGTCAAAGTAAGAAAAACAAGGATACACCTAACACCGATATAAGTGCGCCAACAACAACCTTTAGCGTTATTTTCTGATGAAAGAAATACCAACTTGGCAACAATATTATAATTGGTGTTGTAGCCATAAGTGTAGAGGCTATGCCAGCTGCTGTATATTGCACAGCCATCAAAGAAAAGCCAACACCCAGAAATGGGCCAAATATCACCGCAAGCATCAGCATTCCCAATCCTTTATGATCATTATGACTTGCAAGCAATCGTTTTCCCTCACCACGCACAAAAAGCCATATAGCAAAACATATAAATCCTGCTATACAACGAATCATATTTGCAGAAAAAGGAAGATAATCATTAATTTGTGGCAACACATCGACAGGAACTCCCGAAGTATAGCTATCAAGACCTACCTTTGATAAAACAAGCCCTATTCCCTGTCCAAGTCCTGCACCTATACCAAATAGTATTCCCTGCCACGGGAGAGTAAACTCCACACGCTTTCCGTCTCCTTTACCAAGAATAGTTATCATGATACCAGCAATAGTTACTACCATTGCCACAAGAGCCTTCCAAGACAATTCCTGCCCTAACATAATCCATGCAGCAAAAGCTGCTGCCATTGGAGCCAATGTCATAAACAGCTGTCCATAACGACTGCCCATCCATATATAACTATTAAATAAACACCAGTCACCAAAGAAATATCCCACTACACCAGATAGTAACAACCACATCCAAGTACTACTATCAGCATAAACAGGAATAAAAGTACCAGTAAAAACATACATAAGAATAGCTGAACACAAAAAAGCTAACGCCATGCGCCACACATTAGACACAAATACACCCATACGCTTCGTTGCCACCTCTGATGCCATAGCTGTAGCTGTCCAACTAAAAGCCACACCAATTGAAATTATCTCTCCTAAATATTGCATTAAGTATATAATTATATGGATTATGGGCACAAAAATACAAACAAAAAATCACACTGACAAAGAACAAAAGCATAATAATACTCTGAATTATAAAGTTTATTACGATTTATTGTTAACTCACGTTAAAAACACTACTATTTATTTGCATAGTTAAAACAAATGCCTTATCTTTGCACTCGCTTTCGGAAACAAGGGCGTTTAGCTCAGTTGGTTTAGAGCATCTGCCTTACAAGCAGAGGGTCGGCGGTTCGAATCCGTCAACGCCCACTAAGGTTCGGGTAGTTTCCAGAGTGGCCAAATGGGGCAGACTGTAAATCTGCTGCTTCTAGCTTCGGTGGTTCGAATCCATCACTACCCACAACAATTTAATCCTGATTCATTCGAATCAGGATTTTTTTTTGCATACATACAAAGATATATCATAAGTTAATACAAATATTATTAATTCATCATATACTTCATCACACAATCATCATATACTTCATCACACACACAAAAAAACAATTACCCCAACTCAAACAAGCTGAAATAATTGTTTTTTTTAAAACAAGAAAGAATCCTTCTCTATCAGTTTTCTTTCTCTTTTGGAAAAAGCCAAGAAATTCTACTCTGCGCGATCATCAACATTATCGCCTTCAGTTGGTGCAAGAACCTCCTTGAAGTTTCCATATCCATTCTTTACGAGAATATTATACCACTGAATAAGTTTCTTTATATCGCTGTCGTGAACACGATCCTGATCCCAGTTAGGAAGAACAGCAGTAAACCACTCATGAAGCT
>Ga0256404_1007477_pt1 | contig 17250 bp, 18 predicted proteins | sample RumenRJG_01DNA_FD_185990 | JGI IMG/M metagenome (GOLD analysis project Ga0256404, IMG submission 185990) | Bovine rumen microbial communities from Lethbridge, Alberta, Canada - RJG_01 | ecosystem: Host-associated > Mammals > Digestive system > Stomach > Rumen | place: Canada: Alberta | collected...
TGTAGGTGAGGCCGTCGAGGTCGAGCACGACCTTCGCGCAGGGGCATTCCTGCAGCGCCGCGTCGATGCCGGCCTCGATCTCTGCGGAATTCGCCGCGGTGATGCGCCCGAAAAGCGAGATGACCAGCTCGTCGCCGTGCATGCGGTAGTTAATGGCGTCCATCGTCGATACCTCCGAATACCTTCTCGATCAGCGCGCTGTACTCGCGCCACGGGCGTGTGTGGGCGAGCGAGACGGTGCGTTCGGCCACTCCGCGGTAATACCATTCCTGTTGTTTCGGGTCGTTCATGTGGAAGCGGTTCCACATCGCATCGCCCTCGCGCTCGCGCATGCGGGCGAGGGAGCGCAGGTTCGAGAGCTTGTCCGCGAGCCAGAGGAGCTTGACGCCCGGGTCATCGGTGCCCTCGAGCTCGGCCAGCGACTCCTCCTTGCGGATGCGCCAGCTCTCCTCGGGCGGGATGCCCTCGCGCTTGTCCTCGGTCTCCGACGCCACCAGGTCGGCGACGCGGTTGCCGAAGCGGCGGCGCAGCTCCTCGGCGGAGAAGGACGTGTCCTCCACGACGTCGTGCAGCAGCGCGGCGGCGATGACCTCCTCATCCCGCGAGACGCCCGCGACGATCGCGGCCACCTCGAAGGGGTGGAACACGTAGGGAGAGCCGTCGCCCTTCCTCACGCTCCCCGCATGCGCATCGACTGCGAGATGCGCGGCTTCCTCGAACAGACCCATAAGCGCTCCTTACCAGCGTTTCACGATGGTCACGATGTTGCTTCCATCAACGCGTTCGTAGCGCATCTCGTCGACGCTCTTGCGCGCCATGAGGATGCCGAGACCGCCGATGGGGACGTCCGCGATATCGGCAGACACGGCGGCGCCGGGCCTGGTCAGCGGATCGAATGGGATGCCGGTATCGATGAGCTCGACGGCGACCGATGCGGGATCCGTGGTGTAGGTGCACCGCACCGTCAGCGTGCCGGTGCCATCGGGGTACGCGTAGCTGCAGACGTTGACGAACAGCTCCTCGATCGCGATGTCGAGCTGGTACTGCGCGCGCATCGGGCAGCGCCGCCGGTTGAGCTCGGCGTGGATGAACTCGTTCACGCGGTCGAGTTCTTCGATCTCGGCGGGGAGGACCAGTGTCGCCACCGATACTGACGGGATGTCCGCGTCGGGATTCAGCATCGTACCCTCATCATCAAGTCAACGTACGATCGTGAAGATGTCGACGAGGCCCGTCATCTCGAGCACATCGTAGACATCGGCGCAGGGATGCAGGAGGGTGAACGTACCGCCGCGCTTGACCGCGAGCTTGTCCGTCGCGACGAACACGCGCAGGCCGGCGGACGACACGTAATCGACCTCGGAGAGATCGATGGTGAGGTTGCAGACCTCCTCGGGAGCGGCGTCGATAGCCGCCTCGAGCTCGGGTGCGGTCTGAACGGTCAGCTTGCCTGCAATCGCGAAGGTCGCTGCGGTGCCGTCGATGGTCGTCTTGATCTCCATCGGTTCCCTCCTCTGTACCGCGTTGCGCGGTGATGGTTTCAAATGCCGTCTACCAGTATACGAGTGCGGGAGCGCAGCCGTCTCATATTATTCCGCCCAACCTTGCGCGAACGCCATGCGGATGCCGCAGCCGCGCTGCTCATCGACGCGCCGTGGGGGTATGCGGTATCCTTGTTTGAGTGGGATGTGATGGAGGAGAAAGGCGGATACCCATGGAGCGCATCGCGGACGGCATCTACTACATCGGCGTGAACGACCATCAGCTCGACCTCTTCGAGGGCCAGTACATCGTGCCCGACGGCATGGCATACAACTCCTATGTCATCGTGGACGAGAAGATCGCGGTCATGGACTGCGTGGGCTCCGATTTCGCCGACGAGTGGCTCGGCAAGCTCGAGGAGGTCCTCGACGGCCGCACGCCCGACTACCTCATCGTCCAGCATATGGAGCCCGACCATAGCGCGAACCTGACCGTCTTCACCGAGCGCTATCCCGAGGCGCAGGTCATCGGCACCATCGGCGCCTTCAACATGATGCAGAACTACTTCGGCACCAGGTTCGCGGGCAGGAACCGCATCGTCAAGGACGGCGAGACCCTCTCGCTCGGCACGCATGAGCTCACCTTCCTCACCGCGCCGCTCGTCCATTGGCCCGAGGTCATGTTCACCTACGACGCGACCGCCAAGGTGCTCTTCTCGGCCGATGCGTTCGGCAAGTTCGGCGCGCTCGACGTCGACCAGCCCTGGGACTGCGAGGCGCGCCGTTACTACTTCGGCATCGTGGGCAAGTTCGGCAAGAACGTGCAGGCCGCGCTCGCCAAGCTCGACGGCCGCGACATCGAGGCCGTCTGCCCGCTCCACGGCCCGATCCTCTCGGAGGACCTCGACCACTACTTCGGCCAGTACCGCACCTGGTCGAGCTACGGCGTCGAGACGCCGGGCGTCGTGATCGCCTACACGAGCGTCTACGGCCACACCAAGGAGGCCGTCGCCTTCCTCGAGGAGAAGCTCCTCGAGAAGGGCTGCCCGCGCGTCGTGGTGACCGACCTTGCACGCGACGACCAGGCCGAGGCCGTCGAGGACGCGTTCCGCCATGGCGTCCTCGTGCTCGCCACCACCACCTACAACGGCGGCTTCTTCCCGCCCATGCACGATTTCATCAACCACCTGATCGACCACGCGTACCAGAACCGCCTGGTCGCGTTCATGGAGAACGGCTCGTGGATGCCCGCCGCCGCCAAGGGCATGTGCGCCCTCATGGAGCAGTGCGCCGGCATCGAGTTCGCCGAGCACGGCGTGACCGTGAAGGGTGCGCTCGACGACGCGTCGCGTGCCCAGATCGATGCGCTGGCCGAGGAGCTCGCGGCGCGGTTCTAGGACGAATCGGTCGAAAAACAGATAGTATCCGCAGCCGATTTGAGACGGCGCGGGAGGAATCTGCGTATGAGTGTGTGAGACGGCAGGCGCACGGCAACTCGGTAAGGAGACCACCATGAAGCGCATCAAGCAGATTCTCCCCTTCGTCTTCGCGGGCATCATCGCCCTGTTCCTCGTCGCATGCGGCGGATCCAAGGCCCCCGAGGGCGGCGACACCACTGCCCAGCCTGGAATCGACTTCGTCCAGCTCGATAACGTCAGCGGTGCCACGATCACCGCGACCGGCGAGGCGGAGGCCACGCAGATCTTCGACATCACCCTCAAGGACGGCGAGGCCTTCGTCTGCACGGGCATGACCGATAAGGGCGAGTGGGAGGTCCTGGTCGCCAAGGACGGCAACGAGATCTCCACCGAATACGTGTACCAGGGCGTGTGTGCCAGCGAGACGGGATTCGAACCCGGCACCTACACCGTCACCGTGACCGCCAAGGCAGCCACCGGAACCGTCAACGTCCTGGCCTATCCCGCCGGCACCATCGACTTCGAGAACCTCGAGACCGAAGATGTCATCGCCATGGTCCAGGACTACATCAACGCTAACGCCTAAGGGCGTACTAGAGCAAACCCGGCAAATGCCGGCCGTTTCGAGGGGCTCCGCAGAGGGGCCCCTCGATTTGTGTGCGAATCATGTTCGCATGAGACGTCGCCCCTCCCTGTTCCGTATAAGGATGTGAATGTCGGAAGCGCGAAAGGAGCGCAGCGATGGAGACAGCGCAGATCCACGGCGGGCTGACGGTGGGGATCCCCGAGGGGTTCCATGTCATGGACGACGCCGAGCTCAAGCTGAGGTTTCCCGATGGGATCGCCGAACGGTGGGCCATCAGGGACGAGGAGCGCCACATCGTGTTCACCATCATCTGGCACGATGCGCCGAGCGGGCTTCTGGCCAAGCTCGTGAGCACCCGCTCGCTCGCCGAGCGCGTGGAGAAGCTCACCGCCAAGAGCCTCAAGCACCGGGGCTTCCGGCTCGCAGGCCGCGTGGATCGCGAGCTCTGCGGTACCGAGGCCAAGGGCTTCTCGTGCGGCTACACGGTGCAGGACGTGCCCCAGAGCGCCGAGATCATCGTGCTCAGGAACGGCCTGACCTGCTATACGCTGTACTGCATCATGCAGAGCGATTGCCTCGACCAGGCGCGTCCCGCGTATGAGGAGATCCTGGCCTCGCTCAGCTTCTAACGGATGGATCGATCTATGAAGGCGCTGCTCACCCGCATACGCGACGGCCTGAGCGAGACCCCCAGGGGCGTCATCGCGGCCGTCATCTACTACATGGTCCTGATCGTCTCCTGCGCGGTGCAGTCGGCGATCATGGACCGCGACCTGTTCGCCTACGACCTCAGCATGCTGCGGGCCATCGTGTGCATGAGCGTGTCGGTGCGCGCCGTCTGGCTGCTCGTCACGCGCGCGCACTCCGCCCGATGGTTCTGCGTCTTCGGGACGAGCGCCTTCCTGCTCCTCTCGGCCATCGACTTGGCGTTCGTGGGGGCGTTCGCCGAGATCGCGGCGGTGACGGGCACGTTCGTCGCCGTGCTGCTGCTGTTGCTCGAGTTCGGGAGCGGCATCGGCGTGATCACCTACCTCATCGGCTCGTCCAAGATCCACGCGTTCCTCTTCGAGCCCGACGCCTCCGATCGCGGCAACGACGAGCCGTCGCCCGTGAGCTCGCTCCCGCTGCGCCAGCGCATCAAGACCTGGCCCTTCTGGCGCGACACCGGCATCTACTTCATCGTGTTCTCGATGCTCGGGCATTGGGCGGAGATCCTCTTCTGCCGCCTCATCATCCTCGGCGTGTTCATGGGCGACTACGATCCCACGAACATCATGCTCTGGAACCAGTGGCTCTTCCCGTTCTCGGCCGAGGGCATCGCGCTCGTCATGGTGGTCCTGCTCCTCCATCCGCTCAAGGAGCGTTTCCTCAGGCGCTTCGGAGGCCGCAAGCTGCCGACGCTGCTCGCCTCGTTCGCGCTCAACCTCGCCGTCTGCACGAGCATCGACTTCCTCACCGGCATGGCCGTGAACCAGGACTACAGCCTCTGGGATTACCGTGAGCTGCCGTTCAACTTCATGGGGCAGGTCTGCCTGCAGAACTCGCTCGTCTACAGCATCGCCGCGACCGTCATCGTGTGGTGGGCATACCCGGCGATGGACCGCTTCCTCAACCGCATCCCGAAGCGCGTCGCAGACGGCCTCTTCTTCGGCCTCTTCGGGATGTACCTGTTCCTCGCGATGCTCTATTTCGTCGTGGTGTAGGGCCGTATCCAGCGCGTTTCCATCGTGCCCGCGCTTGTGACGAAGCGATGGAGACGCGAATTAGCAGCTCGAGAATGGGTAGGATAATTGCTTGATGCCTCCGCGCAGCCGTGCGGAGGCGTCGAGACATGATGCTTTCGAAAGGAGGCGCATATGAATGGAATGATGCTCCAGGGGTTCAGCTGGTACCTGCCCTCCGACGGCCAGCACTGGCGTAGGATGGCCGAGCGTGCCCCCGAGCTTGCGAAACTCGGCTTCACCGCCGTCTGGCTGCCGCCCGCCTACAAGGGCCAGGCAGGCGCCGACGACGTGGGCTACGGCGTCTACGACCTCTGGGATCTGGGCGAGTTCGACCAGAAGGGGACCGTGCGCACCAAGTACGGCACGCGCGAGGAGTACGTGACCGCCGTGCATACCCTGCAGGACGCGGGGATCCAGGTGCTCGGCGATATCGTGCTCAACCACAAGATGGGCGGCGACGAGCCCGAGCTCATCGGCGCCACCGAGACGAACCCCGCGGACCGCGACAGCGAGGTCGCCGATCCCGCAGCCATGTGCGCGTGGACGCGCTTCACCTTCCCGGGCCGCGCGGGCGCCTACGACGATTTCGTGTGGGATGCGAGCTGCTTCACCGGCTGCGACTGGAACGAGGCCGAGCGGCGCTCGGGCGTCTGGCGCTTCGGGAAGAAGGAATGGGCCGAGGACGTCGACCGTTCCGAGAACGGCAACTACGACTACCTCATGGGCATGGACGTGGACCTCTCCGACGAGCGCGTCTACGCCCAGCTCGCGAAGTGGGGCCGCTGGTACCTGCGCACCACCGGCGTGAACGGCCTGCGCCTCGACGCGCTCAAGCATATGAGCCGCGCCTTCTACCGGCGCTGGCTCGCCGACATGCGCGCCAGCGTGGACCACGAGCTGTTCGTCGTGGGCGAGTACTGGTCGCGCGACCTCGCCGACCTCACCGACTACATCGGCGAGGAGGAGTCGCTCTCGCTTTTCGACGTGCCGCTGCACTTCAACTTCTTCCACGCGAGCGAGAACCCCGAGGGCGCCGACTTCAGGACCCTGTTCGACGGCACCCTCGTGGCCTCCGACCCCATCCGTGCCGTCACCTTCGTGGAGAACCACGACACCCAGCCCGACCAGGCGCTGGAGTCGACGGTGCGCCACTGGTTCAAGCCGGCCGCGTACGCGCTGATCCTGCTGCGCGAGGCGGGCTACCCGTGCGTGTTCTTCGCCGACCTGTACGGCCTGCCCAACGACGGCATCCCCGCCGTCGTCGAGCTGCCGCTGCTCATGGAGATCCGCGAGAACTGCGCCTTCGGCGAGCAGCGCGACTACTTCGACGAACCTGACGTCGTGGGTTGGACCCGCGCGGGCTCCGACGAGGGTCCCGGCTGCGCCGTGGTCGTCTCGCGCCGCGACGGCGCCGAGAAGCGCATGGAGGTCGGCGTCGATCACGCCGGCGAGCGCTGGGTGTGCGTGCTCGGCGAGCAGGGCGCGGTCGAGATCGACGCCGACGGCACCGCCGTCTTCCCCGCTACGAGCGCGCTCCTCTCGGTCTACCTGCCCGAGCAGGCCGCCGAGGCGCTCTCGAACATCCCCATCATCGTGAGGCCCGAGCGCGCGTAGTTGCGGATCGGCATCTGTTCTGCGATTGACTCAGTGTCTTTCCAGCATCGCCCCCGCTTGGGGACCACTGACTCAATCGCGCCGAAGAAGGCATCCTGGAGCTCGGCGCATCGACTATCAGGCATTTCTCGGTCGATGACGTCCAAGCTGCAGATTGACTCAGTGTTGGTCGGCGAATCAGAACACTGAGTCAACGGATAATCCGGGTCTTCGCCACAAGAAAAGGACCGGCACCCTGCGGTGCCGGCCCTGAAGCCGTGCGCGAGATAGGCTCTAGCCGTTGAGGGCGGCGTTCACGGCGACGGCGCACGCGACGGTGCAGCCGACCATGGGGTTGTTGCCCATGCCGATGAGGCCCATCATGTCCACGTGCGCGGGCACCGAGGAGGAGCCGGCGAACTGGGCGGAGCTGTGCATGCGGCCCATGGTGTCGGTCATGCCGTAGGAGGCGGGGCCGGCGGCCATGTTGTCCGGGTGCAGCGTGCGGCCGGTGCCGCCGCCGGATGCCACGGAGAAGTACTTCTTGCCGGCAAGCGTGCGCTCCTTGAAGTACGTGCCCGCAACCGGGTGCTGGAAGCGCGTGGGGTTGGTGGAGTTGCCGGTGATGGAGATGTCGACGTTCTCATGCCACATGATCGCGACGCCCTCGCGGACATCGTCGGCGCCGTAGCAGTTGACCTTGGAGCGCGGGCCGTCGGAGTACGGGATGGTCTGGACGACCTCGAGCTCGCCGGTGAAGTAGTCGAACTTGGTCTGGACATAGGTGAAGCCGTTGATGCGGGCGATGATCTGGGCGGCGTCCTTGCCGAGGCCGTTCAGGATGACGCGCAGCGGCGTCTTGCGGGCCTTGTTGGCGTTGTTGGCGATGCCGATGGCGCCCTCGGCGGCTGCGAAGGACTCGTGGCCTGCCAGGAACGCGAAGCACTCGGTATCCTCGCCGAGCAGCATGGCGCCCAGGTTGCCGTGGCCGAGACCGACCTTGCGGTCCTCGGCGACGGAGCCGGGGACGCAGAAGGCCTGCAGGCCCTCGCCGATGGCCGCGGCGGCCTCGGACGCGTTGGCGGCGCCCTTCTTCACGGCGATGGCGCAGCCCAGGGTGTAGGCCCACTTGGCGTTCTCGAACGCGATGGACTGGATGTTGGTGGTGATGTCGTAGGGGTTGAAGCCGAGATCGGTGCAGATCTTCAGGGCCTCCTCGAGGTCGGCGATGCCGTACTGCTCGAGGGCGGCGTTGATCTTATCGATGCGGCGCTCGTAGCCTTCGAATGTAACTGCCATGGTGTTCAGCTCCTTTCCCTACTCTTTGCGCGGATCGATGACCTTGGCAGGGTTATCCCACTGCCCGTAACGACCGGTGGCCTTCTTCATAGCCTCCTTGGCGTCGACGTCCTTCTTGAGGAGGTCGCACAGCACGCCGAGGTTGACGTACTCGAAGCCGATGATCTCGTCCTTGTCGTTGAGGGCGAGATGGGTGATGTAGCCCTGTGCGAGCTCGAGGTAACGGGCGCCCTTGGCCTTGGTGCCGTAGGTGGTGCCGACCATGGAGCGCAGGCCCTTGCCGAGGTCGTCGAGGCCGGCGCCGACGGGAAGGCCGTCCTCGGAGAAGGCGGTCTGGGTGCGGCCGTAGACGATCTGGAGGAAGAGCTCCCTCATCGCGACGTTGATGGCGTCGCAGACGAGGTCGGTGTTCAGGGCCTCGAGGATGGTCTTGCCGGGCAGGATCTCGGCGGCCATGGCGGCCGAGTGCGTCATGCCGGAGCAGCCTATGGTCTCGACCAGGGCCTCCTCGATGATGCCGTCCTTGACGTTGAGGCTCAGCTTGCAGGCGCCCTGCTGGGGTGCGCACCAGCCGATGCCGTGCGTGTAACCGGAGATGTCGGAAATCTCCTTAGCCTGGACCCACTTTCCCTCTTCGGGGATGGGAGCGGGGCCGTGGTATGCGCCCTTGGCGACCGGGCACATGTGCTCCACTTCTGCCGAATACTGCATGCGTCTCCTCTCCATATCGTGCGGTGCCGAGGCTACCTGCCTCGTGACTGGCCGCGTAGAACCGATAGATATTGAAATCATACCGCAACAGCCCTCCCATGGACGCCCGAGGGATGAAGCCCGCGCCAGACGTCGTGGTATAATGACGTAGGTGGCGGCCGTCGGTTGGCCGCCTTCTCATCTTCGGAGATGCATCGTGTCCAAGCTCTACCTCATGCGCCATGGCCAGACGGTCTTCAACGTGCGCCACCTCATCCAGGGGTGGTGCGACTCACCTCTCACCGAGCTGGGCATCGAGCAGGCGGAGGCAGCCCGCGACCTGATCGAGGAGCGCGGCATCCGCTTCGACCACGCCTGCTGCTCCACTGCGGAGCGCGCCTGCGATACCTGCGAGATCGTCACGCGCGGCGCGATCCCCTATACGCGGCTCAAGGGCCTGCGCGAGTTCCATTTCGGCTCGCTCGAGGCATGCGACAACAGGGCCATCGTTCCAAGCTCGGGCTGCTTCGGCGATGCGCTCGTCCAATACGGGGGAGAGGCGGAGGCCGATGTCGCGGCGCGCATGACCGCGACGCTCGCGCAGTTCATGCTGCAGCCGGGATGCGAGAGCGTGCTCGCCGTCTCCCATGGCGGGGCGATCCTCGCGTTCCTCATGAGCTGGAACCGCATGAGCCCCGTCAAGGTCGACCGGATCCTCGGCAACTGCGCCGTCTGCGAGCTCGATTTCGACCCCGAGGCGCTGACCTTCTCCTGCGTGGGGATCAGCGACCTGTTCCCCCGACGCGCCCGCTGAGCAGACCCGGCGGACTACCAGATGAAGTTGGACTTGAGCTGCTCGCCGTTGTCGACGAGCAGGTCCTCGCCGGTCATGGAGCGGTTGGCCACCGTGAGGAAGTACGCGAGGTCGGCGATCTCCGCGGGCTCCGCCCACTTGCCGAGCAGCGTCTCGGCCTTCACGGCGGCATAGAGCTCGGCGCTCTCGAGGATGTGCGCGTTCGACTCGGTGATCACACCGCCAGGCGAGATGCTGTTCACCGTGATGCCCCGCGGCGCCAGCGCCAACGCGAGGTTCTTCATGTAGGCCACGACGCCGGCTTCGCTCGCGGCATAGCGCGGGAACTCCGCGCCGTTGCGGGCGGAGGCGGATGCGATGAACAGCACGGAGCGCAGCGCGGGGCTCGCCGCGATCTTCTCGGCGAAGGCGATGGTGCCCTCGAGGTTCACGCTGATGGCGTCGGCGTCGTCCTGCGTGCCCGCGCTGAGGACGACGACCTCCGGGTCGGGGACCGCGGGCAGCTCGGTCGAACGGATATCGCATACGAGATGCGTGTACGCGGGATGGTCGATGCCCTGCTCGGCGATGTCGAAGCCGAACACGCGGTGGCCCTCGGCGAGGAACCTCTCGGCGATGGCGCGTCCGATGCCGCGCGAGCTTCCGGTCACGATGACGTTCATGCCGCGGACCCCGCTTCGATCGTGCGGGCGATGCGGTAGCCCGCGGGCGAGAAGAACACCTCGAAGACGAGCTCGAGGAGGGCGCCCGTGATGGCGCAGGTGATGCACTGGACGAGCGTCCATCCGAAGAACGTCCTGCTCACGAGCAGCGCGAACGTGATGTTGTCGGCGAACTGCGCGACGAAGGTGGAGACGTAGCTGCGCAGCGCGAAGGTTCCGAAGCCGTCCTTGTCGGCCAAGCGCTCGCCGATGCCCCAGTTGAGGAAGTTGTTCACCACGGCGGATACCGCGAAGGCGATGGAGCTGCCCAGGATGATGAACCAGGTGCCGCCGAACGTGTTGTCGAGCGCGGTGTTGATCGCGTCGCCGCCTGTATCGACGAAGCTCTCGCCCCATACGCCGGGCACGCGGCTCGCGACGAAGAAGACGAGCGCGATAACGAGGTTGATCGCGAGCGCCGTGAGCGAGGTGGCCGTCGCGGCGTGCGGGCCGTAGCAATGCACGGCGACGTCCATCGCGAGGAAGGCGAGCCATGAGAGCAGGATGCCGCAATCGAGGGCGAGCCACGGGATGCCGGTGTCGATGCTCTTGTTGGCGAGCAGGTTCATGCCCACCACCGCGATGACCATGCTGGTGAGCACCAACGGATGCACCTGCCGGATGAGGTCGTTGAGTCGGGAGGATGATTGCTTCATGGCAACACAGCTCCTTGTTTTTTTGAGGTGGTTATCAAGGGGACACCTTCTGGCTGCGCGTGTGCGCGAGGAACGACTATAGCACAACCCGCACGAAAAACCCCGAGACAAACCACCCGGCCATTTGTCTCGCCAGCGGTTGCCGGGAGACGAATGACCGGGTAACTGTCCTAGTGCGGAATCGCTAGATGATCGGCACCTCGATCACCATGTCGGTGAGCGGGTAGGTGGAGCAGGCGTGCACGTAGCCGTACTGCTTGTCGGAGAAGCGGCGGCCGTCGCCCACGGCGGGCACGAAGAACTCGCCCTCGGTCACGTAGCAGCGGCAATAGCCGCAGGCGCCGGAGCGGCAGCGCGTGCGGTTCTTGATGCCCGCGCGCTCCATCGCGACGGCGAGCGGCTCGGTGCTCGCGGCGGGGATGACCTGCTCGTCGAGGCCGCGGCGCACGGTGAGCGAGAGGGTGCGCGGCTCGAAGTCCGCAGGATACCCCTCGGCCTTGTACACGTCGCGCGGCGCGCCGAAGACCTCCATGCGGACGCGGCGGAACGGCACGCCCAGCTTGTCCAGCTCGCCGGACACGAAGTCGTACATGGCGAGTGGGCCGCAGACGAAGTAGCTCGTGCCGCCGTCCGAGGGCACGCCCTCGGTGTACTTGGCGATCAGGTCGGCCGTGATGAAGCCCGCCTCGGCGCCCTCGGGCAGCTCCACGTCCTTGCCGGAGAAGATGTTGACCATCTTCACGCGGTCGCAGCCGGCGGCGATCTCGGCGAGCTTGCCGCCGAGGATGACGTCGTCGGGTGAGACGGAGCCGTAGAGGATCGTGAGGTCGCAGTCGAGCGTGCCGTGGGCGATCTCGGCGGCCATCGAGGCGAACGGCGTGATGCCGCTGCCGCCGGCGAGCGCCACGACGCGCTTGGCGTCGCGCAGGGGCTCGTAGAAGAAGAAGCCGTGGGGCAGGTGGCAGGTGAACTCGTCGCCCGCCTTCACGTTCTCGTAGAACCACGGTGCCACGAAGCCCTCGCCGGGGTGCGCGGTGCGCACGGTGATCTGGAAGAACGGGGCCTCTCCCGTGCGGGCCTCATACGGTGCGCTCGAGATGGAGAACGGCCTGGTCGTGATGGTCTCGCCGATCTGGAGGTCGAACGAGGCGTACTGGCCTGCCTGGAACGGCGGCAGCACGTCGCCGCCGACCGGCTCGAACGTGTAGGTGCGGGCGGTGGGGGAGGCGTCCTCCACGCGCGCGACGCGCACGTGCGTGGCCTCGGGATGCAGCTCGCGGCAGAGCTCGCGGATGGGGTCGCTGTAGAGGTTGTCGCCGCTCGCGTCGGCGATGATCTTGCGGCGGGCCGATGTGACGCGCATGGCGCCGGTGACGTCCTTGAGGAAACCCTTGATCTTCATTACTTGGCCTCCTCCATCCACGTGAGGATCGCCTTGGCCGCGATCTTGCCGTTGTTGATGTTGCATGCCATGCCATCGCCCACGAGCTGGTGCGATGCGCAGCCCACGAGGCCCTTGATGTATTGGTCGCGCTCGAAGTCCTCGAGGCGGCCGACCACGGAGTTGTCCATGGAGTGCTGGTAGCCGTAGATGCCGCCCAGATAGTTGCCCGGGAAGTGCGCCACCGAGACGGGCGTCTCGAACTCGATGTCGATCACGCGGTCGAGCAGGTTCACGCCCAGGCGGGCGGAGACCTGGTCGATCATCTGCTTGGCGACGCGGCGGCGGGTCTCCTGGTAGGTGTCGGCGGTCACGCCGAAGAAGCTCTCGGGCAGCGGCAGGTTGGTGATCGAGAGCGAGGTCATGCCGGCGGGCATGCCCTCGGGGTTGGCGTAGTTCAGGCAGATCGTGGTGAGGTAGTCCCACGGGCCCAGGGTCTTGCCCTGCTCCCAGAAGCGGTCGGTGTCGAAGGCGTGCTCGCTCGAGAAGACCGAGTAGTCGTGGATGCCGAGCTCCTCGGGCTCGCCCTCGAGCAGCAGCACCACGGAGAACGTGGAGACGCTCATGGGCATGGCGTTGGCGTACTTGCGCGCGATCTCGGGCACCTCGGACTGCGGCTCGATCATCTCGCCGTAGGCCACGTTGGGGTACGGCGCGCTCGCGATGTAGTCGCAGTGGATCTCGTCGCCGCGCGCGGTGCGCACGCCGTAGACGCGGCCGTCCTTGACGAGGATCTTCTCCACGTGCTGGCAGTACTCGTACTGCACGCCCAGTTCGCGGCACCTCTCGGCCATGGCGACGCCCATCTCGTGGGAGAAGCCGCGGGCAACGAAGCTGCCGCCCTTGAAGTAGTCGGTGAGCAGGAACGCGAAGATGGTGAAGGGCAGCGTCGAGATGGGCTGGCCCACGTAGATCCAGTAGGCGGAGAGGATCTTCTTCACGACGGAGGGCAGGCTCACGTAGCTGTCCATGACCTCGGCGCCCGTGTAGCCGGCGGTCTTGGCGAGCGCCTCGTGCTCGAGGAGGGTCTTGATCTTCGAGACGTGGTGCTCGTTCATGTAGAGTACGGAGTTGTAGACGCTGAGGCAGAGCTCGAGCAGCTTGTTGATCTCGCCCTTGGTGCCGGGGTAGACCGCGTCGATCTCATCGGCGCAGACCCAGGTGCCGTCGGCGCGGCGGCCGGGGTGCAGCGTGATGTCGATGCCGTCCTCGGGCGAGACGAGGCGGTAGGCCTCGGGCACGCGCAGCCAGTTGATCTTGACGCCCATCTCGTCGAGGTACTCGCGGATGAACAGCGGGTCGTCCTCGGGGCCGATGGACATCATCTCGTGGAGCGTGGCCTCCATCTCGATGCCGGAACGCGAGAAGCTCGTGGCGATGCCGCCCGGGAGGTTGTGGCGCTCGAGGATGAGCACGTCCTTGCCCTCGCTCGCGAGCTTCATCGCGCAGCTCATGCCCGCAAGCGCGCCACCGATCACGATGACGTCGTACTTGTCCTTGTAGAAGGCCATGCGGGTTCCTTTCGGGAAACGATGCGGACCTGCAATTGGGGACGGTTCCTTTTTGCAGGTCCGCAGGTAGGGTTCCGATCACGTGTGCGCGGACCTGCAAAAAGGAACCGTCCCCAATTGCAGGTCCGCGCGACGTCTCGTCTTAGAAGAAGCGCTCCACGAGCTCGCGCGAGTACTCGGCGGTCTCATCCATGTCGCCGAAGGCCATGACCTCGCCCGCGTAGAACGTGTCGTACTTGTCCTGCATGGCCTCGACCTTGTCGTACCAGCCGGCGGCGTAGTCGGCGGAGAAGACATGGGGGAAGTAGTACACGGTCCACTCGTTGATGACCTCGGACGCGGGGTTGTTCATGGTCTTGAGGTCGTCGATGACCATCTGCTTGCACTCGTCGTAGCCGACCTCGGGCATGTCGCGGTGCTTGCGCAGCGCGTAGGTGGTGATGACCTGGTCGACCTCGTCGCGCCAGCGGCGGTAGTACACCATGAGGTGGCCGAGGCGCTCCTTGACCATGTTGTCGAAGACGTAGTAGCTGATCTCGGGGTGGTCCTCGGGCTTGGTGAGGACGGCCTGGACGTCATAGCGCTCGTAGTCGATCTTGGAGAAGAGCTCGATCTCGTCGGGGCGGGCGTCGAAGTACTCGATCATGCCCTTCTGGCCGTCGGCGCGGGTGCCGGGGATGTAGAGCGGGGCGGTGACGATGATCTTGTCGTACTCCTCGACCTCGCCGTTCACGGTGACGTAGACCTTGCCGTCCTTGCGCTCGACCTTCTCGATGGTGGAGTTGAGGCGCGCGGGATGCTTCAGGTGGTCGTTGAGCTGCTCCCAGATCCACTGCGTGCCCTCCTTCCAGGTCCAGAGGTTCACGTTCACGAAGTTCATCGTGGTCTGGAAGTCGAGGTACTTGAGGACGTAGCCCGCGGGGATCTCGTCGAAGTAGCCGTAGCCGAAGGAGGTGTACGGCCCGATCCAGATGTCCTGGACGAGCTCGACGCCGTTCTTCTCGCAGAAGTCCTTGAACGGAAGCGCGAGGTCCTTGAGGTTCTCGTTGATGCCCGAGACCGGCTCGCGGCCGGGGGTGACGGCGAAGCCCTCGTAGCGGCCCTCGGCGACGCCGCGGTGGCCGTTGATGTCATAGCCCTTGTACTTGGTCTCGAGAAGCTCGGCGAGCTTCTTCATCTGGTTCTTCATCTTCATGAGGCGCGGGATCTTGAGCGGGTTCTTCTTGGGATTGAACGGCTCGATGACCTTGCCGGCCGCGTTCTTGTAGTTGCGGTTCAGCTTGGGACCGTCGTGGGTGATGCCGCAGAATTCCTCGACGTCGTGCACGGCGTAGTAGGAGGGCACGCCCATGATGGCGCCCATCTCGTAGCGGCGACCGTTGTAGGTGGGCGACCAGCACTTGCCGCCGACGCGGTCGAGGCGCTCGAGGATGGTGTAGTTCTCGTAGCCCTTCTTCTCGAGGTACATGCCCGCCGAGAGTCCGGCCGGGCCGCCGCCGATGATGCAGATCTTCACGTTCTTGTCCATTGGTCCCTCCATGTCGCAGTAATGAACACGATCATAAATAGCGTGCCGATGCATATTATGATGATGTGGAGTGCATAATGTTGCGACTTTTGGGGTGGGCGCGATGCGTTTCTCGGGGTTCCGCGAGCTGGTCGACCATATGGCTTCCGAGCGGGGCGATGCCGTCGCGCTCGTGCATGGGGACGGCTGCGTGGAGGTCACGTGGGCTGCGTTCGAGGAGGCCGTGCGTGCACGCGCCGACCAGCTCTCCTCGGAGGATGCGCGCTGCGAGGCCATCGTTTCCGACGGGTCGTTCGGCTGCGTGGTCGAGGTCTTCGCGGCGAACCGTGCAGGCCGCGCGATCGTCATGCTCGACGAGAGCCTCAACGAGCAGCTGCGGCTCGCCCTCTGCGACGCGACCGGCGCAGATGCGCTGTGGGCTGACGGTGTGGCGAAAACGTTGAATTGTACCCGTCCCTTTTTAACATCTGCGGGGGAGATGCTGTTCTTCACGAGCGGCACCACCTCGCGCAGCAAGGCCGTCGTGCTCAGCGATGCGAGCCTCATGGCGAGCGCGTGGAACGGATCGGCGATCCTGCCGCTCTCCGAGGACGACCGCCTGCTCTGTATGCTGCCGCTCAGCCACGTGTTCGGATTCGTGTGCGGCCTGCTCTGGGGCCTCTCGTGCGGCGCGGCCGTCGCGCTCGGACGCGGGCCGCGCCACTATGTGGACGACTGCCTGCACTTCCGCCCCACGGCCGTCTCGCTCGTGCCGATGCTCCTCGACTTCCTGCTGGGCCATCGGCTCATGAATCCCGAGCTCGCGCTCGTGCTCGTCGGCGCGGGCGACTGCTCGGAGGAGCGCCTCGCCCAGGTGCGTGCGCTGGGTATCCGCGTCGCCTTCGGCTACGGCCTCACCGAGACGAGCTCGGGCGTGGCGCTCGCCGCCGGCGACGACCTGCGCGCGATGGCCGTCTGCCCCGACGACACCATCGCGATCGCCGACGACGGGGAGATCCTCGTCGAGGCCCCGACCTGCATGATGAAGGGTTACCTCGGGCGTCCCGAGGAGACCGCAGAGGTGCTCCGCGACGGCGTGCTCCACACCGGTGACCTCGGTTTTCTCGATGACGACGGCTGCCTGCACGTGGCCGGGCGCAAGAAGGACATCCTCGTGCTGCCGAGCGGCACCAAGATCTTCCTGCCCGAGTACGAGGCGGCCATCCGTGCTACACTCACGTGCGACGAGGTGGCCGTGGTGCTCTCCGGCGGCAGGCCCGTGCTCGTCACCGCCGAGGAGCTGGGCAGCAGGGACGAGGTACTCGGACGGCTCGCACCGCTCATGGCCGAGCAGCCGCGCTCCAGCCAGCTCGCGGACGTGCGCGTGCTGGGGCATAGGCTGCCGCGCACCGCAACCGGCAAGGTCAAACGCTGGGAGATCCAGAAGGAGATAGACGCATGATCGAACGTGAAGAGGTCCTCGAGAAGGCCAAGCGTCTCATCGCCGACAACGTGCCCGACATGTTCGGCACCGAGATCGATGAGGATACGGTGCTCAACGTCGAGGGCAACGTCGACTCCATGGGCTTCATCCTCGTGCTCACGAAGCTCGAGGGCGAGGTGGGCGCCCGCATCCCCAACAGCGAGTGGGACAGCCTGCGCACCCTCGGTGACCTCGTGGACGCCGTGATGAGGCACCTCCCGAAGGAAGCGTAGATGGCAGACTCGGTCTGGTCGCGCGAGCTCAAGCTGCGCACCAAGGATGTGAACCTGTACCGGCGCCTGCGCACCTCCCGGCTGTTCGAGCTCATGCAGGAGGCGTCGATCGC
>Ga0256404_1007478_pt1 | contig 17249 bp, 16 predicted proteins | sample RumenRJG_01DNA_FD_185990 | JGI IMG/M metagenome (GOLD analysis project Ga0256404, IMG submission 185990) | Bovine rumen microbial communities from Lethbridge, Alberta, Canada - RJG_01 | ecosystem: Host-associated > Mammals > Digestive system > Stomach > Rumen | place: Canada: Alberta | collected...
CTGTATCACTCTTGAAACGGGAAGCATACTTTTCTTCGTATTCATCCCATGGAATGAGCTCTGCCAGCCTGATCCAACGGTTTTCCGGGTTCATGTGCATCCCGAGAGGCTGATTGAAATCAAAAAACGAATACTCTGACTTATCTTTTGCTTTATACACGATTTTAATGCTCCGAGGGTAAAATTTTATTCAGAAACTGCACGAAAAGATGAATGAAATATCAAAAATCCATGCATCTATTATACCCTATATTGAGCCAGAAATCGCGTATTTTAGGCAATTTTTAAAGATTTTTTGCTAATCAGCAGACACTAATTATACCACTAAAGTGCCTGTAAATGGCGGTTTTGTGCGGTTTTTTACCAATTTTTCAATGTACTGTATTATATCTTTAGCACCACTATATGTAGCGATTTTGGCATTTATTATAATGGTTAATCATGCCCTAGTTTTCGGACAGTCTCCCCGATTTTCCAAAGCCATAGAAACAATAGCTACCAATACAGGTTACTAAATAGCGATAGCTTTTAGGCACTATATAATATGTCGCTATAAAAACTCCAAAAAATATCCAAAAATTTAAAGAGAAAAAGTTCATCTTAAATCACTTTCAAATTATTTTTTTAGTTTCATAATCACTAATATACTACCGTCTTATTCAATCTTAATATCCTTTATCTTTTGCCTTTTTATTAAATGTTTGATTAGTTTTTTCCGTAATCTTGACCCATTCGTCCTTAGTCGCCATGATAGTAAACTTAATACAAAGCTCACCCCTGCACAAATAATACAAAGCAATGGTTTTACCATTCCATGCGTTGGAATAATATCAAGCAACGTACCTAAAAATGTTAGAGCTGGCAAAATTATTATTACGATGACAACATTTGAAAAAAAATCACATTTCCCAATAGCATTTTCTTTATATCTGGCTTCATTAGCTTTAATTACTTCTTCTTGTTTTGTATAACTATCTATTATTTCCAGATTTTTTGCTTTATCTATTTGTAATTCTTTAATTTGCTTTTTTAATGGCGCCTTTATCTCATTTTCAATATCTTCCAAAATCGACTCTGTTATTCTATCGTCAAAAGCAGTTTCATCATTTAGTGTTTTATTTGTTAGATAGTCATTTTGGTATGCCTTGTATTTTAATAAATAATACTGCTGTTTTGTTATTGTTTCATCATTTTTAGCTTTCTCAATAGATTGCTGTAAACATTGTAGTAAAGACTCTGAAGGTTCTATCATACTCATACAATCAGCCATAAGCTTTTTTTGACTAAAACTTTCTATTTTCTTTACCGGAGCACTTAACCATATATTTGTGCCTAAGAAAACATCAGTAATGCAGGGATATATACCATCTTTACAATTACGATTATACTTCAATATATATCTACGACATGATAATGCTAAAGTCACATTATTCGTCAAGAATACATATTTAGCTTGCCTATATGTTCTTGCTGTTCTATTATTCCAAAGCTTAAAAATTGCTGAAATTGACTTTACATCCGTTTCAATTGTCAATTTCTTATAATAATAGTTAAAATCAGGATTTGATTCTTTATATGCTGCTATTATTTGATCTTCGATATACTTGTCATCAATTTGTGAGCTATAGTATTTCCCTACATAATAATCCCTATCATCGATTTCTATTGAATAATATTGTAGTTTATTTTCAAGGGTATCAATATATTCTTGAATATCATTTTTTGTAAACTTTCTCTCTACAAAAGTTCTTAAAGCTAGACTTGCTCTAAATTGATTATAATTTTCTTCATTAATCCATCTTAGGCAATCAGATAAGATAATTTTTAATTCATCAAAATCGTGTGAAAATATATAAAAATTAGCTCCTAATGACTTTAATTGATCAAGCAAAGATTTTATTGCATCTTGGTATTCTTTGCCATTAAGTCCTAATAAGCGAATCACTAAAGGAGTATCTAGATAGATTACCAAATTTTTAAATGCATCAATTTGTGTTCGCTCATCTTTATCACCATATGCTATGGCTGAAGACATAAGGTATGCTGTAGCTAAATTTAATATCTTAGAAAATATCTTTGGATTGTTATTTTTACTATCATAAATAAAGTTAGATATTATAAAATAGTTCTGTCGATGAGTTCGTGTTTCTGGTAATTGTTTATTATCTTTAAAATCAACGATGAGAGTCTTTGCTGAATTTTCAGACAAAAATTTCAAAAAATAATCTTCTATTGCTTCTTCTTTTTCTTCAATATTGTATTTTTCTTTGTAGTAATTCTTAATTGCAATAATTACATCAGAATTTTCTTGGTATCGCCTTGCAACTTCATTTTCTGAGATTGCTTTTTGGGCACACTTCTCTATATTCGGAACATATTTCCCATTACGACATTTTTCCACCAATCCCAAATGTGAACATTTATTTAGAACCGTAACCATTGGAGCTCGGTCAATAGTAAATCCATAATATTTTTCGAACAATGTACAAATATTCTCTACTTTGATCCCTTCCTCAGATTTCCCTATATCTAATAATATAGCGGCTACAAATGGTACATATGTTGAAATGAAATCTTTTTCGATTAAACCTGACTTTAATATTGCCAGACTTCCAATTAATTTATCTTTTTCGTTCATAACACTTTTTTCATATTGAATAGAGCTTCATAACTAATAGGACTATATAATGTGCTATAAAAAAATGAGTTTCTTGGCTGATTTCTGTATTTATTTTTCTCGGTGAACTTTCTAAAAAACAACCCTGATTTTGTCAGAAGCAGTAAATCATAATTTAAAATAAATATATTTATTCATTGTAAAATTCATTAATTGGAAAATCTTTTTGATATTCTCTTACAGCTTTTTTCCCAATTACCAAATCCCAATATTTTGCAGATAATCCCTTATCGTTTCTTTTAACAGTAAGGTTATCTTCTGTAAACACTTCACCCTTGTGAATTGTCGTAGAAGCAATTATGCGTTTTAAAACAACATTTGAAATAATCTTTTCCTCATCTGTAGGAGTCTTTTTACCATATCCCATAGCCAATTCTACATTTCGAATACACTGAATCATTCTTTTAAACTCATTAGGTTCTGTACTTGCCTTATGATCAGGTCCAGGCATATTACGATCTAGCGTAAAATGTTTCTCTATAACAGTTGCTCCTAGTGCAGCAGCTGCAATCGGAATTTCTATTCCTGTAGTATGGTCAGAATATCCAACAGGTAATTGAAATGCTTCTTTCAACGTAAGCATTGCTTTCAGATTGACATCCTTCTTTGGACACGGATAATTCGTGGTACAATGAAGTAACGTAATCTGATCTGCCCCTGCACTATTCAAAGTTCTAACTGCTGTATCCACATCTCCGAAAGTACTCATTCCAGTACTAAGTATGATTGGTCTGTTTTTGCTTCCAATGTAACGTAAATATGGAATATTACTAACATCTCCAGATCCAATTTTTATAAAAGGTATCCCTAAATCAATTAAAAAATTCAAGCTTGCAGGATCATCTGCTGTCGAAGCAAACGCAATGCCAATTTGATCACAATATAACTTAATCTTTTTATAATCTTCAAAACTTAATTCTAATTTTTTAAGCATATCAAATTGTGATTCTTTAACTTTTGTATTTTTTTCTTGATATTTAGCTTGTTCAACAGTTTTTGTTATAATAGCCTCTGTAATCCATGTCTGAAACTTTATTACATCAGCACCTGCTTCTTTTGCTGCATCACATAGGCGCAATGCTGTCTCAAGTTTTCCATTATGATTAACACCCGCTTCTGCAATAACTAATACATGCTGCATTTTTTACTCCATGAATCTATATTTTAAAAGAAAATTATGATATTTTGGAACCAATTCGGGATATCTTCGTTCCCAATCTTTACAAATGTTCTCATAAGCTTTCTCGTCAATAACTATTTTTCCAATCGAAAACTGAAATAGATTTGAGCTAAAACTCTTTTTGAACTTAAATAGGCTATTTTCGGGATCACCATTTAAGCCACCGCCCAGATGAAACCAATGAACTCCGCTTTCATGCATTTTTTTTGCAGCATTCCACAACAAAAAGTTATTTATTCCATAAGTTGCCATACTTCTATCACTACCAGCCAAATGATAATGTCCATATGGGCCATAGATCATGAAAAGCGCCGCACCAATAATATGATCATGTGCTCTTACAATGCCAATAAATCCATGCCCTACCATATTTTTTTTGAATTCATCATAGTATTTCGAATCCAAAAAATAGAATGATTCCGCATGAAGTCTATCCATCGTTGCATTATATAATAACTCAAATTCATTTATATATTGAAATGATTCATCTGCCTCAAATGTAAGACCATTTTTTTTCGCCTTGCGAATCATATTTCGATTCTTTGAAGAAATCTGTGTTCTCCAAATTTCATCTTCTGTCATAGACGTATCAATTGCTATTGTATATCGATCATCAATTACCTTCATATAGTCTTGACAAATTGTACTATTCTTTAGTAATGGATGAAATCGAATAAATCCACATAAATAATTGTGTTCATAAAAATACTCTGTAATACATTGCAGAGCACGTTTCAGCCAGTTTGGATCCTCACAGTTTGAAATAGGGCCCCCATACCCATATGGTGTTTCAAAATCGTATCTAGTGCCTACTTTCCCTCTGCGAAAAGGCATTAAAATAATATTTTTATTTTCTTGACATACTATACAATATGCTTTCCTATCATCAATAATTGATAATCTCACATATTCTTCTGTGAAATAAATATCTCTTTTTTCTATTGGAATTTTCTGAAGAAGTTTATTCCAATGCTCAACTATTTCTATTTTCATATTCCTTCCATTCTTCAATGATATCAATCATACGCTTCATATCATCTATTCCATATCTTTGATCACATATCAGTGACAATTCAATATCGTATATTTTATTTTTTTTATTACCATTCAAACGATTGCTTTCGTAAGGCCAATGCACAGGTGTAAAAATCTTGTTTTGAAACATAGCACTTCTAAGTTTATTTCTATCATTAATAAAAATAGGAACAAAAAAAGGAACTTTATTAGCATCATACAAATGTATAATTTCTAAGTCATCTAACTTCTCATGCAAAAATTTTGCATTACTTTTTCGTATTTCAGCATCAACTTGCGTATTCTCTTTATCCATTAAATAAGTACTAACATTTGATGAATGATGTAAGTAATCTTTATTTAACAATTTTTCTCCATACTTTAATAAGTCAAGTGCTATGTCATCATTTATCAACTTACTATAATTTTTTAAAATATTCCCAGCGATTTTATATCTAACAAATTCAGGCATTCCTGTTGCATATAAGTCTAAGTATTCATCTCCCCCCCAGACCTTACCTTCACAATTGCCCCATCTGGTGATGGAAACCATTTTCTAAAACTTGTAAAAGAATAATCAGCCGAGAACAAATCATTAATACCATAGAAATTCTGTACGTTATCTATGATTATTGGAATATTGTAATGTTTTGTATTTACCTCGCTTATTGTGTCTTCAATATCTGTCATTCCAAAGTAACTGACTAATAGCAATGCTGTATGCTTATCAATGCAATTAAATAGACTACTCTGCTCTGGCAATAGAGTTTTTTCAAGGATATGGTAAAAAACAACATGCATACCGTTTTCATAAATAGTTGAAGTTACGGAGGAACATATATAATCTGGGACAGCAACACTTGTAATCCCTGCTTTTTTTCTCTTTATATCCCAGATAATCCAAGCTAAAGCAGTTCTACCTGTTGTGAATGGATAACACCTGTCATTTATTACATGATTTTCATCAAAGAGTGGTAAAGAAAACTCTCCACCTATTACTTTTTCCATATTTTTTCCAACTTTTCCACAATACGTTCAGATGTATGTCCATCTCCCCAAAACATACTATCATCTACTTTACCATCAAATCTCATTGCTTTTTCTACAGTTTCTAATAAATCCTGTTTTGAATTACTACTTTGATAAATATTCTGGCATTGATATCTTCCCTTTTCTCGATTACCAACATTCACAACCGGAATCTTCAAATTTGGTGCTTCAACTATTCCACTGCTAGAATTACCTATAACAAAGCTTACCTGTTTCATAAAGCTTAAGTACCGCAACTGTCCTAATGAAGGAACCACTTTAAATCTCTCATCTTTTTGCGCTTTTTCTTCTAAGATTTCATTAATCTCTCTCCCTGGAAAATCCGCATTGGCATAAGTCATAACAAATTCATAGTCATTCAAAGTACTTAATACATCTAAAATATTATTTACAGCTTTAAGGTTTTCTTCACGGCTAATTTTAGTCTCTGAATGGTAAGTCACTAATCCCCATTTTTTATTCAAATTAAGGCCAAGTGAATCAGCTATTTCCACACGACTTAAAAGTTTTACTCGCCGAAAGGCATCTAATCCCGGCTCTCCAACTGCCCAAGCATTACATTCTGACCCACGCATCCTGACAATATTCTTTAATGACTGCTTCGTACCAGGAAAATGGTAAGTAGCCAGCATGGTTACTGAGTTTCTTATCCCATCATCAATTGCGCCTTCTGTCACATCACCCCCTGAGATATGTGCAATTGGTATCTCCATGATATATGCTGCCTGACAAATTGGTAATAATTCATATCGGTCTCCGAGAACTACTATCATATCAGGGCTTAATTCTTCAAAGGTTTTCGCCACCTTTTGCATTAACCGTCCCATAGATACTGCAATAGAAGTCTTTGTAGATAAATCAAGTGCAGCATCTACTATTTTATCGATATAAAAGCCATCATTTTTAATCGAATCAATCGTATGCCCCTGTTCTTGGAGTAAATGGGCTCCCGTAACAACTAACTGAAGCTGAAGTTCTTCTGAAATCTCAACATCCTTCATAATCCATTTCAGTAGTCCGTATTCCGAACGAGCAGATGTAATAAAACAAATCTTATGTTTATCCATATATCAAATAATCTTTCTATAAGTAATAATTATTAATTACAGCATAGCTTACATAAAATTCCTAATAATTATTCTCCAAATATACTTCAGCAATTTTGAAATCAAATTCTGAATCAATATCAACCGATCTATCCTGCGGCATAATATATGCGTAGCAATTATCTTTAAACATTTTTTTCTTAAAAAGTTCTTCCTTTTTTAATAAATAAATAGCTCCATTTATCCTATAATATTTAGGTAATTGTTGTCTAGGAACTTCGTATTCATCTCGAATAAAATTATCCATACATAAATTTTTTGGTAATTGATTGCTCCATAATGGAGAGTGCTCCATTTCAGTAACAGAAAGAACAGCATTTGCATTTTTGTAATGAAAAATATTTAAACTTTCTATTATGTCAGAGGCAGTTCTTAACGGAGAAGTAGGTTGTAAAAGCATTATTTCATCATAATTCTTCTTCTCTTCTGAAAATTTTTTAATTACTTCTCGAACTGTATCCCAAGAACTTGCATTATCAGAAGCATTTTCTGCACTTCTTAAAAATGAAGCATCTGCGCCGTATTCTATTGCAATATTAGCGTATTTTTGTGAATCTGTTGAAACAAATACTTTATCAAAAATCTGACTTTTCAAAGCGGCTTCTATTGTGTATGATATTAGTGGTTTTCCCTCAAGTAGAAGAATATTTTTATCCTTTAATCCTTTTGATCCACTTCGTGCTGGAATAATAGCAATTCTACTCATTTTACTTTTTTGTTATCCTCTCTTCCATTTTCTTAATTTCTTCAAACTGCCCCATATCAAGGAATGAATCCTCGCTGATCGGATAAACACCAACTTGTTTTGCTGCTTTTATCATTTTTTCCGCAAGATCTGTCATATGGAAAAATGTGTTTTTGGGTATCCAGTCAAAATATTTAGGATTTATTATATACATACCTGTATTGATTAAATTTGACATAACTGGTTTTTCCTCCATTGACTGAACAATACCTTTTTCACCTATGTGGAGAACACCATATGGAATCATGGTATTCTTTAATGAAGCAACAATAGTCATATCATTTTTTGATTTGACATGATACTGTAAAATTTTCTGATAATCGGTTTCAATCAAAATATCACAATTAGTAACTATTATAGGCTTGTCAAATTTATCATTAATAAGTCGTATGCTTCCTGCTGTTCCAAGAGGCTTGTCTTCTTCTATGTAATGAATTTTATACTTAGGCTGTTCTTCGTTAAAATAAGCTTTGATCATACCTTTCTTATAATTAACGGTAAGGTAAAATTCATTTACTCCATAATTATGAAAACGATCTAGAATTCTTTCCAATATTGGAATTCCATTGATTGGAATCAGTGGTTTAGGTATTATCTTTGTATATGGATACAAACGTGTTCCCTTACCCCCTGCCATAACAATTACAGGTGTATCATTTAGTGCATTACTCTGATTAATGCTGATTGGATCAGAATTTTTTCGAAAGATGATATCAACTATACTATGATCATCTTTTACTACAGGGACTGAATTAATGACATAATTATTTAAAAATAGAAGATAATCTATCGTATCTCCTTCCATAACGAATCTAACTTTTCTGTTCATTATCTCTTTAGCTACGCCAGACAAATCTCCGGTTTTTATAATCCATCGCCTAACATCACCATCAGATATGCTGCCTTCCAAGCTGCCTTTACCATCAACAATGTACAAAATTCCAGCTGAATTGAAATCAATTTTTTTCATAATCTCAACAACAGTAAGATTTTCATCACCTATATACTTTTGTAGATCATTATTTTTCATCTGCAAATTTCCTTAAGCTCGATTTTATTGTTTCTGCAGCGTAATTTATATCATCTTCTGTAAGCTGAGTACTTGAAGGTATATTTAAAATCCTATTTGCATAGTATGGTGCTTTTTCAATCTGATAGGTAGCTTCACCTTGATATGGTATCTGTTCATTAATCAATCCCCAGATAGCACGAGTCTGTACTCCTTGTTTCTGAAGACTTGTTATGATTTCTTGCATAGTAGCTGATACTTTATCACGATTAATTTCCAATGAATAAAACCATTTATTTGAACGAGTTCCTTCACGGAATGATATTAATTTGCCATATTCAAATTCCTTAAATGATTTTTTATAAAACTTGTAATTTCTATTCTTGCGATTAATGAACTCCTCAAGTTCCTCCATCTGAGCCACTCCTAATGCAGCCTGAATGTTTGCCATACGATAATTGTATCCAACTTCATTATGGATATAATAATGAGGATCATCTTTTGCCTGTGTGGACAAATATCTGATATGGTCTACTTCCTTTGAATTTTTTGCTGTAACAGCTCCGCCACCACCAGTAGTAATAATTTTATTACCATTAAATGAAAAAGCACCATAATCTCCAATGGTACCTGCGAACTTTCCTGAATATTTACCTGAAGTAAAATAAGAACCGAGTGCTTCTGTAGCGTCTTCAATAACTTTAATATTGAACTTTGAAGCTGTTTCCATTATCGCTTCCATATCGGCCAAATTGCCAAACACATGTACCACAATTAAAGCCTTAACTTGACTGCCTTTATATGTGAGTATTTCTTCGTTAAATTTGCATTCATTCTCACAAAATGATTTTAATTTTACAGGATCCAAACAAAATGAATCATCGCAATCAATAAAAATCGGTGTAGCAAACTGATATTTTACCGGATTTACTGCAGCAATAAATGTCAACGGTGGAACAAGCACCACATCTCCCGGCTTTACACCACATTGTACGAGAGACAGATGCAAAGCTGATGTTCCACTCTGACAAGCTGCTACATTTTGAACATGCATATACTCAGCCAAATTTTTCTCAAATTTTGTAATATATGCACCACCAGTTGATACCCATCCCTGGTCAAGTGCATCATTTACGTACTTCTTCTCATTTCCTTCAAAATTTGGAATAGAAAGTGGAACAAACCTGTTCATATTAGTTCTCCTCTTACGACATATAAAATTTAAGTTTTTGGACGATATTATGAGATTATTAATTTTCGTTACATTTTACTATCAAGTGATTTTCCTGTCTCTATATGTCTGAAATTCGGCAGGTAATCACTGATTATTTCTACAATGTCATCCTTTGATACATCTCCAGATGAGAAGGCGCTGTTCAGTTTTTCATAGAGCCGGTCAATTTTTTTTGAATCCGGAACTTCCTTACCGGTAATGACACCCAGTGCATTGAATCTAGCGGTATCTATGGACTCACTGTCTGTATAGAATTCCTCTGTCGGCTTTTCCCCGCTCGTATCAGACTTTTCGAAATGTACAGGATACTTCTTCCCGCCATTCTTTATCTGATCTGTCTTTTCAACCGCTTCTTCATCAGACTGACATTCATCTACCTCGAAGCCTTCAATTTCCAGCAGGTCTCTAGCAATCCGGTCAAATGTCATCATCTGTGCTTCAGCAAGCTTTGGGAAAAATATCTCCCGATTCCTACCGAGCATCGCTGCAAGCATACAGATCTGCCCGGATTCCTCAGGAGATACAAAATATCTCTTCACATCATACGGAGCTGAAATAGGCTGCCTCTTCCGTATCCTTTCGAGAAATCCTGCCGGAAGGGAGCCATTGGAAAAAGCTACATTTGCAAATCTTGCTGTCTTTACCGGAAACCTGTCAGAATAGCTGAAGATCACATCTTCCATTATCCTCTTCGAGGCTCCCATGATATTCACCGGGTTTGCCGCCTTATCCGTTGACACACAGAAATATTCTTCCGGCGGGAACTCAGTCAGCAAATCAAGCAGCTTTTTCGCATGAAGCACATTATTCTGTAAAAGTGCCTCAACCGAATAAATATCCTTCTCTGAGCGCACATGTTTATGTGCTGAAAAGTTTGCCACTATATCAAATCCGTTATGGCTTCGGAACATTTTTTCAAAAACATCTGACGAATAATCCATCGGATATGGGATATATTCATCAGGCATATACATCCCTTTTGTCGATCTGAGATCTCTTGTGAGTTCCGCAAGAGCGTTCTCGTTGACATCCACTACTATCAGTGATCCCGGCCTGAACGGCAGAACCGCTTTGATAAACGATGACCCGATCGATCCGGCTCCACCGATCACGAGAAGCGACCGTCCTTCAACTTTTTCCTGAAGCTTTTCCCTATGATCATTGATATCACATAGGAACATACTCTCCGGTCTTTTTACAACATACTTATAGATAAATGAATTCAGATCAAGCATTCTATCTGTCAGACAAACGGATCCATCTCCTTCGGAACTCCATCAATAATTCCTGAAATTCTTTCATTATATGAGATAGACCGACAGTCCTTGCACCTTCCTTGACACCATTGACTGTCACTGAAATCCTTTACTGCCTCATGCTGCCTGCTGTTCCACAATTTCTCAAATGGTGCGTCTTCCAGATTCCCTACCAGAAAATCCGGATGACCGATTTCGGAAATATTAGGATACACATCTCCTTCCGGCGTTACCACCGCAAGAAGCCCCATTCTGTTGATATGGCATGTCTCTGTCGGATGGTAAGGCTTCCGGTATTCAAAGACCTTATCCACATTGGTAAATCTATGATCTACCTCACCGGCATCAACGAGTTTATCAATTTCCTTCTTCAGATCTGCGACTGCCTCTTCAGAGAGGCCCAGGCCTCTGCTCTCGTAATCGCGGACTATCTTGAAATTCGCATAGTCGAACCGCTTTTCTTTAAGAGTCCTGAGAATTGAAGGAACCTCGTCTGCTATCAGATTCGTCACAACGATACGTGATCCCATAATACAGGTTCTGTCGCCAAACCTCTCTTTTGCCTTGCGGGGGATTTCGAGAACCTGCTCGAGCGTATTCTGACCTGTGATATGAGCAAACATCTGTGGATCGCAGCTTGGCACGGAAATACAGGTGTAGTTGATCTGATCAGCTACATCCATGATTCCCATCTTTTCGAATAAGGAAGCATTGGAAATCAGTGATACTTCTACTCCATTTTCATGCAGCTTCCTTATTGCATCTGCAAGCCCGGGATATGCTGTGGGCTCTCCCCCCCCACTAAAGTATACGCCTTTGACACCGATCCTTATCATTGAATCGATCAGCCTGTCAAACATGTCCTTCGGCATTTCTGCCCTGTTCTCATTTCGTTCCTTATACGAACAATGAATACAACGGTAATTGCATTTCGCTGTGGGATGTATTTCAACTGCCCACGGCATGAAATCCGTCTTACCTCTGATGTAATCCTCTCCATATCTGAAAAGAGGATAGATGATCTTCCTTGAATTCAGGAAATCATCACACAATGAAAAATTCATATGCTATAATTCTCCAATACTTCCTTGATACTTTTCACCACATACCTGATATCATCTTCTGTCAGATTCGTACTTGTCGGGATATTCAGAATCCTGTCGGCATAATAAGGAGCCTTCTCAAGCCGGTATGTAGAATAACCCTGATACGGCTTCTGCTCATTTATGAGTCCCCATATAGGGCGGGTTCCGACACTTTTCGCCTCCAGTGCTGTGATGATGTCACGCATAGAAGCCTTTACCTTATCCCGATTGATATTCAGAGAATAGAACCACTGATTCGAATATGTGCCTTCTCTGAATGGCATTAGATGAGCAGGCTCGAAGCCATCGAACAGTTCCCCATAAAGGTCATAATTCCGATGCTTCCTTTCAATGAACTCTGTCAGTTCTTCCATCTGAGCTACCCCCAGAGCCGCCTGAAGGTTGGTCATGCGGTAATTATACCCAATCTCATCATGGATGTAGTAATGTGTGTCTGTCTTCGCCTGTGTAGACAGGAATCTCAGATGATCAACCACCTCTGGGTTCTTCGCCGTAACGGCTCCACCTCCACCGGTTGTGATTATCTTATTACCGTTGAAGCTGTATGCTCCAAAATCGCCGATGGTACCTGCATATTTCCCGGCATATCTGCCTTCTGTATATCTCGTTCCAAGAGCTTCCGTTGCATCTTCAAGAACCTGCAGATGATAATCAGATGCTACATCCATGATACCTTCCATGTCTGCCATATTTCCGAAGACATGAACCACAATCACAGCTTTCACCGGCTTCTCGCGAAATCTCAGCTGCCCATCCTCAAAGGTACATTCTTTTTCACAGAATCCTCTGAGTTTCACCGGATCCATACAGAAGCTGTCATCACAGTCTATAAAAACCGGCTCTGCAAATTGATACCTGACCGGATTCACTGCCGCTATAAATGTGACCGGTGGCACCAGCACAACATCACCCGGCTGTACTCCCATCTGAACCAGCGACAAATGTAGCGCCGACGTACCACTCTGACAGCACGCCACATTGTCTACATGCAGGAACTTCTCCAGCTGCTCTTCCATCTTTGTAATGTACGCACCACCGGTAGACACCCAGGTCTGCTCAACAGCGTCGTCAACATATTTTTTCTCGTTGCCCTCGAAGTTCGGGACGGAGAGGGGGATGAATCTGTTCATATCCTATTTTACTTTCATGTGTAATATTTTATCTTTATAGTCCTCAGTATCAATCACATATTCTGTGTTACCAGATGCATCCTCTTTTAGCTTCTTATATCCATAATCCCCATAAAAATCTTTTACAATAGAATTCTTTACCGTTGGATAATAATGACCATGTACTCTGACTATACCCATTTCCTTTGCCTTAGATATCAGAACGTTCATCATAGCATCTTCCATACCCCGCTTAAGAACTCTGCAACTCATAAGCCATAGAATAATATCTAATTCATCTCCATTTACTTTTCCTATTACTACTGTAACAAGTCCATTATCTCCAAATTTATCAGAAAGACGACCATAAAGACAAATATAATCTTTTGAATTCTGCATAGTCCTGATATCATCATCACTGCAACGCATTGTCGTGAGATTAAACTGATTAGACTTATTAGTCAGCTGAGCAATTCTAGGTATATACACAGATCTGAACTCTGCAATTTCAGCTACCATCTGAAGACTATCGAGATACTTACCATAATCAGAAAAAGTCCTTTTTGCCTGACTTGCCTCAGCTTTCGCTCTGTACAAATCTGTTTTTCTTATATCCTCACCAGTGATTGAAACCGGTTCAAAATATCCACTGTGATCAAGTACCCGGATATAATCATCAACTGTATTAACCTCTGGTACTGCAACTTCAGGCATCTGTTTTCTTATCAACTCACGTTCCGCAGGATTATCATCTACGAACACAAAGCTGTCTGTTCCGAGATCTAACTCGTCTGCTGTTTGAGCCAGGTTTTCATTCTTTGGTTCCCAATTCGCCTTTATTGATACAAAGTCATCAGGCCTTAACAAACTATCCGGATGTGTAAGTCCTGATAAAGCATTGTCAGAATCATTCTTTGAATTAACAGTCAGAACTACTCCTATATCTTTAAGATTTTTACAGTATTCCTGAAATTCAGTATATGCCTGTCCCGACGAGTTATCGCGACCTATTTTTATTCCTTCTGGTCCATCGTCTCCAATCGCTCCTCCCCACAACGTATTATCGAGATCCAGAGAAAGAACTTTCTTATTTTTTCCATATATGGCTTTTATAATATCCGCTACACTTTTTGCAACATACGGAATAGCATCCATACACATAGCACTTTTATACAGATACCAGTACTTCGGGCTACTCCACTCCGCTAATCCATAATCCGCTGACAAATATTCCAGATCATTGATATAAAAATTGTCATGGTTTTGTGCATAAGTATAGAATTTCTGATTCAGCCTTGAAATGAAATTACTTCTTCCCCTGTAATCCCATATATCCCTGTTTCCCATTAACCTGTAATTAGGGCGGTCAAAATTATTCTGTATAACCGGGCAATGAAATTTCCCCTCAATGCTTTTCCACATATTTTCATAATGAGAGAAAACCTGCTCCAGTTTGCTGTCTACAACCTCCTTCGAATCTGATATTTTCGGGAAGATATCTATGTTTCTCCAGTTCGTATGAATATAGATTATTTCCGGTGAAAATGAATCAAGTATTTCATTACCAAAGGTCGCATCCTCCCAATACTTTCCATATTCTGACTGATAGAACTCTGCTGAGATACCATGATGTAACAGAAAATTATCTAACTGATCTACTACTTCATTTGTAGTAGATCCTCCCAGCACGGCTATCTTTTTATGTAATAAGCCGGACCTGTCTGATAATTCACGATGAATTTTTCTTTTCTTTCTGTACAATTCCCTGGTATTTAATGGATAATCAAAATCACTCATTCTACTTTCTCTACAAGTTCTATCATTCCTACATTATGATTTATCATGAAGATTGCTTCCCTATTATCTAATGCAGGTGCAACGTTCCGTTCTGAACATATCACATAGCCCTCATGTCGTAAGGTGTCCACTGTTTCATCAAGATTATCAACCTCATAACATATGTGATACGGAGAATTTCCAATCCTGGTTATCAGTTTTCCTACTACAGATTCTTTCCCTCTTGGGGAAACAAGTTCAATACGATATCCATCTTTTGTAAGAAATACTATATCAACGTCTCTGTACCTATCATATGTAACAGGAGATTCAATTGCATACCCCCCCAACGAATTTATCTAACGCTTTATTAATATTTTTAACAAGATAGCCTATGTGATGAATTCGCATATTATACAGCCTTTTTTCTGATCGCATCGATCATATCCCTTACATTTTGGATTTCTATCATTTCATCCATATCAAAGGTAAATCCGAATTCTTCTTCTATCGCACTTAAGATATTCATGTGCATAAGTGAATCCCAGCCTGCTATATCGTCTGGTACAGTATCAACTGTAATTACCAGACTTTCATTATCAAATAAATCTTTAAATATATCATTTAATCTACTGATTATTTCTATATCATCCATTATCTGCACCTCATCTGATTATATTTGGCCTGTCCTGATCTCCATCTGCCTTTGTGAAAAGATTCTGATCATCATCAGCTGCAATCCATATATCAATATTTTTCTGCTCATAGGGAGCAAAATAATTGGGGATTACATTATGATCATGCTCATTTAGAAGAACCAGTCCTGACCGTTCAATCTCATCATTATTGAAGCCGTGACAATAAAAATCAATGTATTCACAGCCATCACTGTTGACACTGTCCCTAAGGAATTTACCTAGAAAGTGAAAATAATTCTGATCTCCGATATAATCCACAAACCTTATTGCATATCTATTGTTATACGGTTGCCTTCTGAAAACAGCTATTGCAACACATTCATTTTTCTCACATAAACCATACACTTCATAGTCATAACCCGGATTATTGAAAAATCTGTGATCTATATACCATGCGTCTTTGTATGGTCTGTCATTTTTGTGGCTGTTAAAATCATATAGACTCTTTATTTCTTCTATACTCTTAAACCGTACAATATCCATACTATCAGATTCTTGATGCGAATGGCAATCCGCTCTGTTCACAACACTTGCTATTTTAAAATCTTCTATCCTATCTGACAGCATATAGTAATGATCCATCTTGCCGGTATAACGGCGGAAAATCTTCGCCTGCAACGGAATATTTGTTCTTGGATTGGCTCCTATATCAAGGTGTTCCTTTGCGTGTGCCAGAGCCCTGGTCCTTTTGTATACCTCTACTCCCAGAAATGGCATATTATCCGGTAATGTCATCCAGAATGTTCCCCAGACATACATATTACTATAATCATGAGAAGATCTGAGAAATCCATGCATTGACTCGATTGTGTTTTTGTCCCTGTCAATGGCAAGTACAAAATTCACAGTACCATCTTCTTCAAGAAATTCATATTCAAAAAAAGACCGGTTAGTAGCCATAATATGGCCTTTTTTCCAATGTAAATCAATGAATCGCATTATATCGGGTATATCATCTTTTCTTGCAAGCCTTATATCATATCTTGAATCGAATTTATTATATTCCAGCATATCCTCTCCTCTTACTCAAAATGCCTTTCTGGTACAGCCCAGCACTCCAAGTGCCACCCCCCAGACCGTCCGAAAACGTTGATTTTACGGCGTCTCCGAACGATTTTGAGTTTGTTTTTTTCTCATCTTACCTAACTTTTTCTTTCATCTGATCGATAAATGATTTTAAATTCGCATTTTGATCTTTTGCAGCCTTTCCAGCCGCTGTTCCTTCTGTTTTTTATTCATGCTTTCACCATCAATTCCATCATTTTATCAAATCCCAACAGGTTTTTCGC
>Ga0256404_1007479_pt1 | contig 17249 bp, 20 predicted proteins | sample RumenRJG_01DNA_FD_185990 | JGI IMG/M metagenome (GOLD analysis project Ga0256404, IMG submission 185990) | Bovine rumen microbial communities from Lethbridge, Alberta, Canada - RJG_01 | ecosystem: Host-associated > Mammals > Digestive system > Stomach > Rumen | place: Canada: Alberta | collected...
TCGGGACTTTCCCCGAGCGGCCCCTTTCCGACCGTGAGCGGTATTTATCGTTCTGACGTCCTAGGTGTCACATGCGCTCCGCCCACTGCCAGACCCCCACGAGGTGACGCAGCCTTGCGCGGCGCTCTCCCGTAATGGCTATGGCTACGGCGTCGTGGCGTATGGCGTCCACGTCGCCGTTGTCCGCGAGGTAGAGGAGGCACGCGCGGCGCATGGCGGCGACGTCGCCGTCCGTGAGGTCGAGCGTCGGCAGGGCCTCGGAGCCCGGCTCCATGGTTGCCCTCACGGTAACGATGACGGTCTCGTCGCCGTCGGTGCCCACTACTCGGTCGCCATCGGCGTGGACGTCGCGCCAGCCTCTCCCTTGCAGGTAGTCCGTGCAGAGCCCGAGCGCCGTCTGGCGGAGCTCCTCCTCGGTCATGGTGGTGGTCTCGGTCTCGCTTGTGGTGGTCATGGCTGACCCCTCCCTAGGACGTGGGGGCTCCCTGTGTTCGCCCCCGTTGGGGCCCAGGGAGCAAGCCACGGCGCCGCGGGGGCCGCGCCCTTGCGGGCGTGGCGCTGCGGGCTCCGCGGTGACGTGGCGTCAGGGGGCGGGAAGAGGTGCTTGCCCCCTGTGCTACCTTGGTCCCGACGGGGGCCCGGAGGTCACGCACTTCTCACTTCTGGCGTTTGAGCCTTCTGTGAGTGGCGTGGGGCTGCCAGGTGGCTTCCGACCCGTAGGGGTCCTCGTCCGGGGCGGGCTGCCCGTCTTCGGCGTCCATGCCGGCGAGCATGTCGTCGATGCGGTCAAGGGTGGCGTCGCTGCCGCCGCCGTTGTCCTCGGGCCACACGGTCTCGCCGTCGACGTCCACGCGGATCACGCTCTCGTCGTGCTGCGGGATCACGACCATGTCTCGGGTGCCGTTCGCGTACCTCTGGCCCGCCTTCGTCCTGAGCGTCCTGACCAGGACGCCGCCGTCCCCCGGGGAGTACGAGAAGGCCTCCGAGACGGCCATGATGCCGTCGAGGGAGCTCGTCGTGTCCGTGCCGTCGACGAGGTCGGCCCCGGGGACGTCGTGCTCGCGGGTCCTCGAGACCCCGACGAGGGGCGGCACCTGGACGGACTCGACTCGGCATCCGGTTCTGAACACCTTGATTTCCATTGGGTTCTCCTTACCTATCGGTTACCACAGGGACGGGCCGGCCTGGCTCCGCCCCTGCCTTCCTCGGCTCGTGCCATAGCCGTATCCACGGCCGCCCCACGCCCTCGCGCGGTAGGGCTGCTGGGACCTGCGCCTGCGTGCCCGCTCCTGCTTCCACCTGTCGCGCTCCCGCTGCCTTCTCATCTGGTAGAGCACCTCCCTGATCAGCCTTATCCAGAACTTGTTCCGTCTGCGGATGCGACGGTTCCTGATCCTCTTCCACGTGACGGGGCGGTATGGCCTGCGGTGCCTCTCGCACCACTCGCGGTGTCGTCGCTCCCGCGCGTAGCCCGAGGGCCCCTCGTGGACGGTCGGGATCCGGTCGACCTTGCGGCGCGCGTAGCTCCTGTGGTCGACGCGCTCGGACTTGCCGGCGGCTTCGAGGGCGTCGTTGCACATGCGGGCCACATCGCGCCGCCATGTCTCCGCCTTGGTGCGCTCGTTCCAGTCCACGAGGTAGCGCGTGCGGCTCTCGGGGCTGCGACCCTTCCGCTTCGTGAGGCCGGCGGCCTTCGCCTCAGTAGGCGTGAGCCACTTGTCGGACCCCTGCCACCGGAAGACCTTCTCGTAGGACTGCCCAGCCGACTTCGCCCTCTTCAGCTCCATGGGGGACAACCAGCGCTCCTCTCCGCCCGGGCTCTTGACGCGGTACTCCTTGACCGACTTGGGCTTGAAGCCGCCTGCGTCGCACGCCCGGAGCGGCATGAGCATGTGCAGGTGCGGGTTGTGGCCGTCGACGGCGTCGTGGACGCACGCGTCGACGACCATGCCCTGTGACGCGTAGTAGGCGGCGATGCGACGGGCGAGGGCGAGCTGCTGGTCGCGGCTGAGCTCCCTCGGAAGGGCGAGCTCGACGCGGCGGCAGAGCTGAGCACGTGGGCCGGCCTCAGTGGCCTCGACCTCGTTCCAGAGGACGGTCCGGTCGCGCCACCTGGCCGGTGCGCCCTCCGGGAGCGTCACGCCGAGGTCGGCCACCAGCACCTCGTGGGGGTGGATGCGGCTGTAGTCGTAGCGGACGCCGGTGCGCTCGTCCACGATGGCCGAGCGGGAGATGTAGGCCGCGCCGGCGACCGAGGAGGCGCCGTCTGTGCGGCCCACGACGCTGACGTTCATGTGGAACTCTGCCATCTGCGCGCCTCCTCGCCGCTCGTCGTCCTTCAGGGGGTCCGGGGGCCTCCCCGGCGCACTCCACGACCCCTTGGGGCGTGGTATATAAGTGCGCTTTGCCCCTGCTCTAATTGTCCCCCATGAAGAGCACTTTAGTCGGATAAAGTGTCATTATCTGGGAAGAATGTCTGCAGGCAGAGATACGGATTTGGGGGAGAGGGCACCATGAGCTCAAAGAACTTTGACGAGAGCATAGAGAGCATCGACCGCCGCATCGCGCAGCTCCGCGCACGCCGACGCGACGAGGTGGCACGCCACGAGAGGCGCGAGCGCAACGCGAGGACCTTCGCCTGCATGGTGCTGGGCCGCCGCCTCGTCGACTGGGCCGGCGACTGGCACCGGGTCGACCCCGCGCGCGTCGACTCCATCCTGGCGGGCGCCGACCCCTCGCTCGTCGCCGACGGCGAGGCGGGGGCGCTCTCCACCACCCAGGCGCTGAAGCGCCTCCACGAGTGGGAGCGCGGCCGCGAGGAGGACGAGGCCGCCCGCGACGAGGCAGAGGAGCGGGCGGAGCTCGAATCCTACGGCGGGACCGGCGAGTAGGGGGCGGCCATGTCCGCGACCGATGGGCCGAAGGCGTCGAGGCGGGAGGTTGCGGAGGCGCTGGCCTCCGCGATGGAGCGCGGCAGCCTCTCCTGGCAGCGCGAGTGGGCTGGGCGCTGGACGCCGGCGAATGCCGTGACGGGCCGGCCCTACAGGGGCATCAACCGCGTCGCCCTCGCGCATGCCGGAGCCGCGCTCGACACGCCGGACGGGCGCTGGGCGACCTACAGGCAGGCGGCAGGCGCGGGCTGGCCCGTGCGAAAAGGCTCGCACAGTCCGGGCTCCGTCGAGTACTGGTCGAGGTGGTGCAGGACCTCGGACGGCCGCGTCGTGGACGAGAGGCGGGCACGCCAGCTCGTGCGCCAGGGACGGGAGGACGAGTCGATTCTCAGGGGCGCCCGCTTGGCGCCGATTGTGACGCCCGTCTTCGCGTCGTCGCAGCTCGATGGCATTCCCGACCTCCCGCTCAATGACCACACCGGCGAGGACCCGGCCGTCGCCGATGCGCTCGCGAGGTCCTCGCGCTGCCCGGTCGTCGAGGGGCGCTCCGATGCGGCGTACTACGACCCCGCGGCTGACCGCATCGTGATGCCGAGCCGGGGACAATTCAAGACGCTTTCCGGATACGTGCGCGTCCTGGCCCACGAGATGGGCCACGCTACGAGCCGCGAGGTGGGCCGAGACGTCTCGGGGTACGGAAGCGACCCGAAGGCGAGGGCCCGCGAGGAGCTCGTGGCGGAGCTCACCAGCGCCTTCGTCTCGGCCGACCTTGGCGTCGACGGCAGGGCCGACGACCCCGGGGTACAGCAGGCCCTCGCCAATCATGCGGCATACATCGACTCGTGGGCGTCGCTCGTGAGGGGCGATCCGGATTCTCTTGCCCACGCGGCAGCGGACGCATCGAGGGCGGCCGACGCAATCGAAGCCCGTATCCCTCCGTCGTGCCTGCGTGGCGTGCCCTCGGTCGCGATGCCGGATGCGGCGCGGGACGAGGGACGGGAGGCTTCTCGGTTCCACGATCGAGAGCGCAGGGCGGCCCGCAAGGCGTACGGCCAGCAGCAGACCGGTGCCGAGCGTGCGAGGGCCCAGGCCATGCGCGCGGACGTCTCCTGCCGGGGGACGCGCGTGCCGGCGCGATGGCGGGGCGTAGCCCCGTAGCTCCGTAGCCGCCTTTCCCTACTTGCCACCTATTGTCTTCTGCTCGTTCCTGTAAAAAAGTAGGCCGTAGCGGCTACGCAGCTACGGCCTACCGGACTGACTGCTTGGTCTGTTGGCGGTCAGTGTATCATCCAGCGCCTCTGCGGGCTCGCGCCATTCCAGCGACACTTCCTGATCTCGAGGGAGGGCACGAGGCGCAGGACCTCGGCCTCGAAGTCGGCCTTGCACGTCGGCTGTGCCAGGGCGCCCGCCGCCCACCTCTTGTAGCCGTCGAAGGTGGACGAGACGGTCCTGCCCCCCAGCGTGCTCTCGTCGAGTGCCATGTCGGCGAGCCACTGCTGGACGGTCGAGGCTGCGGTTGCGAGGCTTGCGGCGACTGCCGCCGCGGCAGGCGAGGCGGTCGGCCCCGACTGGCGTAGCCTGCGGAGGCCGGCCACGGCGTGGACCAGGAGTGCCTCCATGTCGCCCTCGTTGTCAAGCTCGTCCGCCGGGCTCGCGCCCGTCTGCGGGAAGCTGCCCGTGAGCACGATGGGGGCGAGGCGCCGTTGCAGGCCATCGTCAGCGGCGAGCTCCCTGGGAACGTCGTTGCCCGCGATGATGGGTGTTGCGAAGGGGCGGAAGCGGATGGCGTCCGGCTGGTACTTGACGTCGCACTCGAGCAAGTCCTGGGTGGCGACCTTCTTGAGGATTTCGACGCTCGCAGAGGGGATGGGCGCGCCGCCCACGCCGGTGTCCGTGGAGGCGGCCACGAGCTTCGAGTGCAGGTTCTTAGTGAGGAACGGCTGCCCGTACTGGCTTACGCTCATGGTGGTTGCGTTCCCGTCGCCCACGAGGTGGCAGGCGACCTCGGCGAGCGTGGACTTGCCGTTGCTCGCGGTGCCGCCCGCCCTCTTGGCGCGCCCGACGAGCAGGTAGACGAGCCCGAACCTCTCGCGCGACACCGCTGAGCCCAGCATCTCCTCGATGCGGTAGTAGGTGTCCGCGTCCCCGTTCGCCGTCGTGGCCAGGTAGTCCTCGACCCTGGTCGAGCGTGCGCTCGGGTCCCAGCCCCAGGGCAGCGGGCAGGGGACCACGCGCTGGGGCGACCTGGGCATGAGCGAGAGGGTCTCGACGTCCAGGTCGCCGTTCGCGAACGCGACGTAGCGGGCGTCGGCGAAGGCCCCCCGGGGAGACATGTTGAGCAGGAGGTCGTAGACCTCCTTGCGGTCCCTCGTCGTTGTCGTCGGGTCCATGCGGACGACCTCGCGGTCGACGGCCGCCTTGCCGAAGGACCAGCCGTCGCCGGCCCTGAAGATCCAGACGACCGACTCGATGACCTGCGCGCAGTACATCGACAGGAGGCGCTGCGCGATGGGGAGGACGACCCTCTCCTGGCGGGTCGGCTTCCCGCCGCCGTGCCGGGATGGCATCATTTCTCTCCTTTCCACTTGGGGTGGGATACGTCCGGCAGACCCGCGGCGAGGGCGTAGGTGTTCTCGCCCCTGTCGTAGCGGCAGGCGCTCTCCGCCACAGCGCGCACCTCGTCGATTCCGAGTGGCGGGCTGCAGACCACCTGGTTGAAGAGGGTGGCCATGAGGAGGACGTCCCGCTCGTCGCCGCCCATGGCGCGCACGTGGCACGCGTAGCGGAAGGTCGCCTCGTTCCTGCCGCCCTCGCGCACGGCGGACACGGGGGCTGCGCCCGAGGCGCGAGGCGCGCCTGCGCCCGCGCTGGCCCGGATGAGCTCGGCGAGCCCCATGACGCGCTCGTCGGCGACGGCGACCCCGGCCTCGGCCAGGGAGCGCCCCTCGGCGAAGCGGTAGGCGCCGTTCGGCAGCTCGGTCGGGGGGGCGGCGACGTAGCCGCCCTCGCCCCGGACGTCCATCCCGAGGGATGGGGCCGTCGCGTTACGGGGCACCGCGACGCCGTCGGGCACCCGGTACCACAGGTGGCAGCCCCCGGAGGGGGTGAGGACCATCGTCGTTTCGGGAAGCGGGCCGCGTTGCGCGATGAAGTCGCGCAGTGACCCCCTGCCGTCGGTGCCGTGCACGTCGACGTCGATGACGAGGAGGCCGCCAGACCTCGCGCCGCATATGACGCCGATGCCCGCGCCGGGTTGCGACGAGAGGTATCCCATGAGCCTCCGATAGTCCCACTCGCCGTGCGCCCAGGGCCCGGCGGGGCTCTTGCCGCCTGGCACGAGGCCGAGGCAGCAGGCGCCGTTCCCCGCGTAGGCGTCGAGTGCGTCGGCGAGCTCCCGTGGGCTACTCATTGCTCTCCCCGTGGGAGGCGGAGAGGCCCAGGGCCTCGTCGAGCAGGCTGTCCACGTCGACGGGCTCGCCCTCGACGGCCTCTTCCGAGGTGCCGTCGGCGTGCTCCACCCCGGGGATGCGGTAGCTTCCGGCGCGCAGCGCGTCCGGGGCCACGGCCTGGAAGCGGTAGGAGGTCTCCGCCTCGCCGAAGCTGTTCGTCCACTCGCGCTGGCCGACGGTGACGAAGACGAGCCTGCCGTTGAAGAGGCGCAGGTCGTCGTTCCAGGCCGCGAAGGCGTCGAAGCCGGGATTCGCGTCGCCGATGCACTTGATGGCGCGCTTGGTGAAGCGCAGGGCGTTCGGCTTGAGGCCCAGGTAGAGGGAGTGGAGCCAGTCCATCGAGGGCGGGAGCTCGCCGAAGAAGCCCTTGCAGGGGCCCGCGGCGATGTCGAGGGAGACGTCGACGCGGCTCTTCCCGGTCTGGTAGTTCATGCACTCGATGCCGGCGAGGTACACCCCCGCGGGCAGGAGGTCGCCCGCGGGGTCGCCGACCGAGTCGAGGCTGGGGAGGCCGAGAATGCCGTCTGCGCGCTCGGGGGAGCCGCTGATGCTGTGAATGTCGTTCATGGCGATTGCCTTTCTGCTATGCCGCCGGGGGGCTTCCCCCCCGGCGGCGCTTACTGTGGCGGGTGGCACTAGCGGACGATGCCGTCCCAGCTCGCGAGCCAGGGGCGCACCTCGGACTCGACGATTGCGTGGGCATCGGAGAGGAGCTTGCTCGAGGGGCGGCGGGAGTTGAACGCGCGGGCGACGGTCCAGCGCTGGCCCTCGGTGAGGGCGCCGAGACGCTTCAGCAGGTTGATGTCGTTGCGCGTGATGCGGCCCTTGCTGCCCCAGCCGGCCTCGCCGCGCCTGAGGGCCAGGGGCCCAGTGGAGGCGGCGCTCAGGTCCTTGAGCTCGGTCAGCTCCCTGACGCCCCGGGCCCCCTTCGCGAGGCCGGCGTCGTCGAAGTGGCGGATGCAGACGTTGCCGATGGGCCAGAGCACGGCGCCCGTGTTGACGTTCCTGATGGCGTAACGGTCAATGATGTGGGGATGCCCGCACACGCACGAGTCGGGCCTTTCGGCCTTGTCGAAGTAGAAGGCCTCCCATTCCATTGCCGCGGACCGGAAGTCGCTCGCGAGCGAGTTCTTGACGACCTCGCTTGCGAGGTGGTGGAAGCGAGCGCCCTTCGGGGCGGCGCGGCCGGGGGCGTCGGACGCCGCGGGGGCGGGCGCACCCCACGCCGGGGTCTTGTCGTCAGCCCTGGCGGGCGCAGACGTGCCTCCCGACTGGGTATAATCGTTGTGGAGCATTGCTTTGCTCCCTTCTGTTTCTGTGCTCCTCGGATTTGGTTTGGCGGCCTCCCGAGGGGCGCTTCTTATGTCCTGCGTTGCCGTTCTTGCCGGCCATGCCGGCGGGCCGCGATTATCTCGGCTCATGTCTTCCGCCCTCCAATCTGCATACCGGACTCTTCGAGTGATGGCGGGGCCTAGAGCCTGCCGTCGCGGAGCGCTTCGATGACGTCCTGCTTCCTGACGCGCAGCCCGCGCTGCCCGATCCTGATGTGGGGCATCTGGCGGCATATCCGCCACGCGGTCGTGTGGGACATGCCGAAGACCTCCTCGAGGTCCCTCGTCGCGAGCCACTCGCCGCGCTCATCCAGCCCCCTCAGCCTGTCCCTCTCCCTCTCATGTATTGACACCTGCGTTCGCCTCCCCCCATCCGTCCGCTGAAACTCTGCGGCTGCCGTAACTCTATGTGACATGGTACATATCGATGTACTATCTACATAGACCATTGGCTTTCTGCCAGGGAGGGGCTCATATGCACCATCGGGAACTATTTCCTGTTAAACGCAAGTATGCGTGCGTGTCTAATGGTACGCGGCGCAGGTGCGCCGGTAGTCAGACGGGACATATGCGGAGGCAGTGATGGTACAGGGAAAAAAGTCGAAAAAGTTCTCCGGGACCAGGGCCGCCCTTCGCGAGCGAATCGACTCCCTGAGGTACTCCCCGCCGTGGCGAGGGTCCTCGGAGTCCGAGAAGTCGCCCCGGGATAAATTCCTGGGAGAGGTCTGTAAGGACGGCTACCTGTGGAGCGTGGAGGATATCGTCTGCTATGCCGCTGTGCGGTACGGGGTGGAGAGGGAGGTGGCCGAGGGGACCGAGGACTTCACGGCAAGGCACGACGGCGACCCGGGGAGCCTCGCCGAAAGCCTCTACAGGTCGGCCCTCGCAAGGATTCAGAAGGTGCCCGGCGCCAGGCAGGACGAGACTGGGAGGAAGCCTTGGCGCGCGCCGAGGGCGGGGGCCATGCAGGTCGTCGGCGAGCTCGGGCGATTGCTCCTGCGGCATCGCATCATGACGCCAGCCGCACTGTACCTGCAGGTCGAGAGCGAGAAGATAGCGGATGCCCAGGCCAGCTACGACCCCGAACTCGAAGAGCTGGAGCTCAGGAACCCCTATGCCCTGCCATTCGAGTGGGCGTCGAAGGCGACTCTCTTGTGCCTCCTCCAGGCCGTGGTCGCGTCCCTGAATGACGGCAAGGTCATGGACGTCGCTGCCCTCTGGAGGGACATAGACCGGTTTGGCGAGCTCGACTCGATGGTCGGGCACGACGTGGCCGATTGCCATGAGGCGGAGGAGCGCATGCGGCTCTTCTACAGGCTGCTGGACTACACGCATTACCTCGTCAGCCCCGCCCCGGAGCCGGACGGCGCGAGCGAGTCAGACTACGACGTCGACGCCAGGAGGATCTTCGCGCTCTCGTCGGGCTTCTACGCCTCCCCCTGGGGGTACGAGCGCGCCGGCCAGGGGGTGGTGCCCATTAGGGGCGCGGGAGACGCATCCCGCGACTAGGGCCGCAATTCGCCTCCGGCGGCATGTGACATGGCCGCGACGCGGCCCGCCGCGAGGGCGGCGACGCGCCGCTTCGCCTCCGTGTCCGTGGTCGCGTAGATCTCGAGGGTCTCCGCCACCTTCGCATGGCCCGCTATGGAAGCAATCGTCTTGATGTCCGTGGACGAGCGGACCATCATCGTTATCGCCGTGTGTCGTAGGGCGTAGAAGGTTGCGAGTTTGCCGCTCGTGCAGCGGAGGTCGTACTGTTTGGCGAAGAGCGAAAATTCCCTGGTGAGCATGGTTGGGTTATAGTAGTGGCCACCCGGCGTGCCCAGCACGTACTCGTCCCTGACGGCGGAATCGTCGATGCCTCTGGCGCCGAACTCTTCCGCCGCGCGGCGCTCGAGGACCTCGGCCAGCTCCCTGACTAGGGGTATGTCCCGCCTCCCGGCGGCGGTCTTGGGACCCTTCTCCACCACCTTCCCCGCCGCCGTGGTGATGCAGTTCCTCACGTGGATCGTGCCACACACCGCGTCGCCGCCCTCAAGTGCCGCGCGGTCGAGCTCGACGTCGCCCCAGCGCAGCCCCAGGGCCTCCTCGTTCCTCATGGTGGTCAGGAGGGTCATCCGGATGGCGACGACCAGGGGGGTCTCGACCATGCCGTCGACGGTTCTCAGAAGCCTCTGGGTAGTCTCCTCGTCCAGGCCGTCGGGCTCGCGCCTTGCTCGCTTCGGGGGCCTGAGGTCGCGCGTGAAGGGACTCTTGGCGATGCGGCCCTCGTCTGCCGCTGCTGCCAACACCTGCTTGAGGAAGCGGAAGCATTTTGCGACCGTCTCGGGAGACAGTCCGTCACCCAACAGTCCTGACTCGCAATCTCTTATGTCTGCCGCGCTGACATCTGCCAGCGCCTTGTGCGGGTCCATGTGCCGCATGATCTGCCTGGCGGACGCGCGATAATTCGCGGCGGTCGTGGGCTCGATGATGCCGGCCGCCTCGCGTTGGGAGACATAGCGCCCCATGTAGCCGCCGAGCTCCGTCGCGGTGTCCGGGTAGGCGTTCTCGACGACGAGACGCTGGGTGATTTGCTCCTTGAGATCCTGGCGCGCGTCCGGGAGCGCGCGCCTCGCGGCTGCCTCGGTCTTCGCGTCGATGGCACGGCTCAATTGCTTCCGGACGCTGGCGCCATCTGCGTCTATGTAAGTGACCGAGAAGCGCCCCTGGTACTTCCCGTGCCAGGCCCTGACGGTGCCGGGGGAGACCCTCACGTTGGGGTCGTAGGCGCGCTGGGCCGGTGCCATGGATGCGAAGCCGCTCATTCTTGGTCCACCTCTGGTCCACTTAATGGTCCACTTTCTTTGCGTAACCAGTGTAAGCCATGAACGACATGAAATTGAGTAACAGCGCATATACCAGGTAAATTGAAACCAGTGAGCTTAGTGAAAGCAATGAAATGATGATGATGTGGAGTCTGACACGGAAGAGGTCAGAAGTTCAAATCTTCTAACGCCCACCACACATTCGCAGCCCAGAGGCCCTGTCTCTGGGCTGTTTTCTTTTGGATTCCACGTTTAGACACGCTGTTTGTCGCTTTGTCCGTTTATGTCATGTAAGGGAATGGAGAGCGCCCAGACGATCTCTTGGGTTATGTGCGCTATCGTGTGCAGAGATGACTACGTCATTGGAGGGGTTGCATGGACGCCATCTATTCCGCAACAGCCCTTCGCGATCATCCGCGTGAGGTGAAGCAGGCTGCCCGTGAACGGCTCGTGCGAATCACGGAGAACGGCAACGGTGCCTACGTGTTCTGCTCTGAGGAGGTTTTCCAGCGGGAGGTGGACGACGCCGTCGAACGGGCGCTCTACGCGCAGCGCGTCTATGACGCTATCGACCGTGGTCGAGCAGACATTGCTGCTGGTCAGTACGTAGAGGGTATCGAAGCGGCGAAGGCGGCCATCGCGAGCAGGCGGGCTTCCGGTGGCGCGGCTTAGGTTTTCCGACATTGTGAGCCAAAGAGCAGTGCGATAGCGAACGTTGCGCTCATCTCGCGCTGCGACGGGCCCAAGCGTCAGAAGCGAAACGCGCAGTTCAAAGCCATCTCCTCTGGGCTGACTCTCTCGAATCCAGGTCGGGTCCTGTGTCCGTACCTTAACTAGCTTGCCCCATTGCCTCAGGAGCTGCTTACTCAGTCAAAACTGAGTCAGTTTGAACTGAATAAAGGTACCGCGGAGACTGCCTTCTATGAGGCAGAGTTTCGCACGACTCCCGTCACGACGGTATGGGCTTGACTGCGGTCGCCTTGGACAGGGTGGCGGCCGATGAGCATGGAGCAATTGCCCTTGCAGGGTTTATAATTCGTAAAAGTCAAAAATGTTTTTGATTTTACGAATGGAGTTGGACGAGTGAGCGAACTTCTTGCCAGGCCGATCTACTTACAGCGCGCGCTCTCCTTCAGGGACACTGATCTCGTGAAGGTGGTTACGGGTCTCAGACGCTGCGGTAAGTCTTCCCTTCTCGCCCTCGTGAGGGAGAGTCTTCAAGCAGAAGGCTTGCCTGATTCTTCTTTCGTCACCCTGAACCTAGAGGATATCGGGTTGGGCATCAACACGGGCGACGACCTCTACGATTACTGCAAGGCCCACCTCAACCCAACCGGAAGGACATACATCTTCCTCGACGAGATTCAGCGAATCGAGGGCTGGCACGACGCGGTGAACGCCATGCGCGTCGCATTCGACTGCGATCTCTACGTCACGGGGTCTAACGCCTTTCTCCTTTCGAGCGAGCTGTCCACCTACCTTTCTGGCCGCTACGTCGAGGTGAGGATGCTCCCACTTTCGTTCGAGGAATACGTATACTTCTGCGGGGTCAAACTCAACGCGAGGCGCACGGCGGGTGTCACTCTCTCGGGGGAGATCGTAACCTGCGATGACCTCATGTCACGGTATCTCACCTACGGTGGCATGCCTGCCATAGCAAATCTAGATGTTACTCAGGGCATGCACGAAGCCTATATGGCGGGGCTATACGACGCCGTAGTCGTACGTGACATATTTGACAGGGAACGGCACGCCAGCAAGCGACTTATCTCGAGCAGGGAGACGTTTGACCGTCTGACGCGGTTCCTTGCCGATAACGTCGGAAATCAGTGCTCTGCCAACAGCATCGCAAATGCGCTTGAGTCAAGGGGCGCGAGGGTGAGTCGGGACACCGTCGCCTCGTACCTGACGGCACTTACTGATGCATACGTGTTCTACCCCTGCGAGCGGTACGACATCCATGGGAAGGCATTGCTGAGGACGCTTCCCAAGTATTTTCTTGCCGATGTTGGCATTAGAAGCTATCTCGAGGGGTATCGTCCCTCTGATGTGGGAAGGGTGTTCGAGAATGCAGTATTCCATGAGCTGCTCTATCGTGGGTGGTCGGTCCACGTGGGAAAGCTCTACGGCAAAGAGGTTGACTTCGTTGCCGTTCGAGACGGGAGGGTCGTTTACCTGCAGGTGACAGACGAACTCTTTGCGGAGGGGACGCGCAAGCGCGAGCTTGATCCCCTGCGCTCGATTCGCGACAACCACGAGAAGGCGGTAATCGTGCGACAGGGTACGTACGAACGCGACGTGGATGGCATCCGCATTCTCACACCGTCCGAGTTCTTCTTCGGTGAATACATGTAATTCAAGGGCATCGAGGTGGCGAGGGTATTCGTCCACAATCTCAGATGTAACGAAGCCGCAGCTCTTTCTGTCTTATGCGAGGGCAAACTTCGATCCGAAGCGGGCAAGAAGAGCGCGGCGGGCGAGAACAACGCGCCGGGCGAGAAGGACATGGGCTTCGGGTTGCGAACGGGCTTCCCGAGCGTAGGTGTTCTTCTCGCCCAGGCGTGAGTAAGCGCCGTGGGCTCTAGTGCTCGCAGCCGCCGTGGCCGCAGCCGCCCTCGTGCCCGTGGTGGCCGTGCCCGCCGCAGCTTGCCTCGTCGGTCTGCCGCATGGAGCCCGCGAGGTACGCGGCGACCGCGTCGTCGGCAGGCCCCTGCGCGCCGCCGTACACGCAGACGCCCGCGCGCTGCAGGGCGGCAAGCGCGCCGCCGCCAAGGCCGCCGCAGATGAGGACGTCAACCCCGTTTTCTGCGAGCAGGCCCGCAAGGGCGCCGTGGCTCACGCCGCCCGCCCCCACGACCTGCGAGGCCACGACCCCGCCGTCCTCGACGTCGTACAGCTTGAAGCTCTGCGTCCGGCCAAAGTGCTGGAACACGTTGCCATCCTCGTAGGTAACTGCAATTCTCGTCATGTCTTCCTCCAATTTGCGTGGCCACGGCTCCGCACGCGTGGCCATGGGGGCAAGCGTGACGCTTCCGCCCCCGATTGCGATGCTCTTGCCGTTTACCAGCGCGTCCGCGATGTCATGCCGCGCACGCGCGTACACCGCGGCGACCGTTGCCCGGGCAACGCACATGCGCTCTGCCGCCTGCCGTTGGTCAAGCCCCTCGAGGTCGATCAGGCGTATCGCCTCGAGCTCGTCGAGCGTGAGTTGCACGCGCCTTTCGTCCGTCGCGCCCAGCCCGCCGGGGGAGAAGGACACGTACTCGGGCACGATGCCCACGCGCCGTGGCTTTTCCTTGCGACCCGCCATCTGCCGACCTCTCCGTGCGTTGCGTACGGCCTTCCGCCGGTCTGCCCGATCAAATTTGTGACATATGTCATTAATGAGAATAGCGTCATGCCGTTGCCGCGTAAAGTAATTTCTGGCATATGTCATTTATTGCGGTCGTCTGACTACGTGCGCCCGGCGTTTGGTGGGACGGTGGACGCGACGCATCCGCAAGGTTACGAGTTGCGCCGCTGCGTTATGGCGGGCGTAGCCTCTTTTGGTGCAGAGAAGTGCAAGGGAGAGGGGCTTTCGCGCGATGACGCGGACGGGGTATCTGGAGTGCGAGCGGCGTTGGGTGTATTGGCTGCTCATTCTGGTGGCAGGCTGGTACGGCGCGTACACGTTTGCGCTGCGCGGGGGAGTGTTCTGCAACGCGCAGACCGCAAACGTGGTGCTGCTTGCGATGGCCGTGGGCAACGGGCGGTGGCTGAACGCGGCCTACCTGCTGCTGCCCATAAGCGCCTACCTGTTTGGGTCGTTTCTCTCGGAGTGGATGGGCAAGTCAGTCAAGCGCCTCAACCTGCTGAGGTGGGATACGATCCTGGTGGCGCTCGAGGCCGGGATGGTGGTGTTTCTCGCCCTGATGCCGCCGAGCTGGCCGGACCAGGTGTGCCAGGTGACGCTCAACTTTGCGTGCGCGATGCAGTTCAACACGTACCGGCAGGTGGAGGGTGTTCCCGCGGCGACCACGTTCGTGACCAACCACATCAGGCAGATAGGGTCGAACCTGGCGAAGCTGGCGCGCCATCCCGAGGACGACGCGCTGCGCCGCCGCGTGCGGACGCACGGCTCGCTGCTGGGGTTCTTTTTGGTGGGCGCGGTGACCTCGACCGTGATGTGCCGGATCTTCTCGTACGCGTCGCTTCTTGGCGCGCTCGTGCCGCTTGGGGTGGTGCTGGCGGGCCTGGTGCGTGCGGACCTGTTCTTGGAGCGCGGCAAGCTGGACGCCGTGCCGCACGGACACTAGGGGGGACGGCGCGCTAATTCTTCTGTCGAAAATACCTTTGGGTATCTCGGAGCTCATGCACGAATGCGACGATACTTACGGTCCGTTTGTCGTCGTCAATCGTGTAGAAAATGCTGTAACGCTTAACGAGGCACTTTCGCACCTGTTCGCTTACGGCTTCGCTGACATCAAAGTCGACGCCAAAAAGCCTGGGGTTGTCAGAGATGAGTGTCAGCTTTTCTTCGAACTCGTCGAGCAGCGAGGACGCAGTGCCTGGGGCACCAAGGGTCATGGCGATGTATTTAACGGCGGAGTCGAGTTCTTCGTTTGCGTTGTCTGAGATGAGAACCCTATAGGCCATATCGGCTCCTTATGGAGGCCACTGCCTCTGCGGCGTCACGGCACTCCCCGCGCTCTACGGCGTCGATACCCTCCTGCACCATGGATACGATGCGTCCCGTTTTTGCAGCTCGCTCGAGCCCTTCGTACGTCTCGGTGCTCATGATTACCATGTCGGGATAGCCGTTCTTCGTGACGTGGACGGGCTCGCCGCTCTCCCTGCAAAGCCTCGAGATTCTTGTGGTGTCCTTCAGGTCCTTCACGGGTACAATTTGCATGGAATGTCCTTTCCATCACGTTATGATGGGACGATTATAACACGGACACGAGGAGGGACGATGCTGTACACGCCAATCACGAAGCGGGCGCTGTGGTTTTGCATGGAGGCGCATGCGGGCCAGCGGGACAAGGCCGGCCTGCCGTACGCAAACCACCCGCTGCACCTTGCGGAGCAGATGTCGACCGAGGACGAGACCTGCGCCGCGCTCTTGCACGACGTGATGGAGGACTGCGGGGCGACCGCGGATGACCTGCGTGCGCTGGGCGTGTCGTCCGCGGCGGTGCGGGCGGTGGAGCTGCTGACGCATCGGGACGGCGTGCCGTATTTGGACTACGTGCGGGCGCTGCGCGAGAACCCCATCGCGCGCAGGGTGAAGGCCGCGGACCTGCGACACAACTGCTACCTTGCGCGCCTGGACCATGTGACGGATCGGGACGTGGCTCGGCTGCGCAGGTATCTGCAAGCTCGCGTGGCGCTGGGCGACATGGCGACGGAGCTGCGGACGCCGCTGGGTGCCGTGCGCATGGAGGCTGGCGGCGAGCCGTTTGCGTTTGAGCTGCGTGACGAGTCGTGGGACGGCGCCGCATATGCGTGCGTGGACGATGCCTACGGCAAGGCGGACGGCGCGTTCCTGCTGAAGGCGGACGTGCTGCCGCTTGCGGTGGGCGACAGCGTCGCGCTGCGCTACGACTTTGGCCGCGCGGTGGACTGTGGCAGCGGCGAGCGCGCCTCGTGGCGCGTGTACCAGCGGGAAGGCGTCACGGTTGGCGTGGGCTTCGAGGATTATGCCAATGCCGACGGCGCCGCTGACGTGCGCACGTGGCGCTACGACCGCTCCGCGGACGCCTACGACGTGGTGCGTGACCCCGTGGCGCAGCGCTACCAGCCCCTTTGCAACAGGCTGCGCGTGCGTGTGGCATGGCGCAACGGCACGGGCGACCGGGACGCGCGCATCGTGGCGGAGGTCGTGGGATGACGTGCGAGGACGCGTGGAGCAGTTGACGTCCACCCGCGCTGCTACACTGGGAGGCGACTGCGATCGGCAGCCGGTGGCGGGGTGGCAACCGGCAATCGGGCGCGGCGCCGCGGCGGCCGAAGGCGGCGCTGCGGCATCGGCAGAAACGGGAGGCGCGATGAGCATCTTTGGGTGGATGGACGCAAACGACGACGGCATTCCCGACAACATGCTGTACTACGACCTCTGCACGGGCGGCAAGGCCACGAAGGACGCCGCGGCGCGCAAGAAGAACGCCGCGGCGAGCTCCGCGGGCGGCGCGCCCGGCCGCGCGGGTGCGGGGACCGGCGGCCGGCTCAACCTCGGCAAGGTCCACAAGATCCAGTCCGGCCACGTGCCCGAGAGCCTGAGGCACCCGTCCGATGCCCCAGGCCAGGGGCGCGGTTCTTCTCGCCCGCGCTAGCCGCGCCGGACGTGCCCCGTGACGCCTCTGGAATTGCGGCGGCCGGCGCGCTGCCAGGCGAGAAGAGCCGCCCTCGGGCGAGAGGCGCCGCCTAGAACGCGGAGAGGTATATGGCGCGCGCGTCCTCCATGGTAAGCGGCCTGAGCTCGCCGAAGCGCTCGCCCTTGTTCTGGCGCAGCGTCTGCAGCCAGCCGTCGACCTCGTCCTGGCTCAGACCCAGGTCGCCCAGGGTGCGCGGCATGCCCAGGCTCACGAGGAAGCGCTGCAGCTCGTCGATCGCGAACGTGATCGCGTCCTCGGTGGCCTCGTCCGACTGGTCCACGGGCTCCACGTCGAACACGCCCCTGGCGAACGCGAGGAAGCGCTCCGTGTTGGCGCGCCACACGTAGCGCATCCACGCGGGCAGGATCACGGCGAGGCCAGCGCCGTGGGCGACCTCGGGACGGTGCGCGGAGACCTC
>Ga0256404_1007480_pt1 | contig 17247 bp, 15 predicted proteins | sample RumenRJG_01DNA_FD_185990 | JGI IMG/M metagenome (GOLD analysis project Ga0256404, IMG submission 185990) | Bovine rumen microbial communities from Lethbridge, Alberta, Canada - RJG_01 | ecosystem: Host-associated > Mammals > Digestive system > Stomach > Rumen | place: Canada: Alberta | collected...
GCTAGTTCCCGTTTTTACAATATCAGTATTTTTTTGCAATCTACCGCATCAACAACCCGTCAGCTCCTGCTGATGCTCCCCGGAAGGGGTTCGTACAACTATTCTCCCTCATATATCCCGTGACCGATGAAGAATCCTCCGAAATAACATGATTCATCCTCTGATAGGTTTTGTAGCAATACATGAAAAAATAGATTATCACCAGTAAGACGACCTGATGATAATAGCCATCCTCCGACACAAAAATGATGCATTCCAATAAGCTTATCGCAATCATACTCTCCTCCCAAATACAATAAACGATCGGAATAAAGGCTGATTTCTCCAACGAATTCTGGATGATAGGATGGAAGATAGGTAGTATGAACACTAACCATCTCATCCATTCTCCTCTGCCAGTTTTCAGCAGTCATCGAACCAGTACCAACTTTGACCGTTCTACATGTCGTGTTTTCGGGAGAATAACCTATTATTTCAGTATGCCAGAGTGTATGGTCCCGCTCTTTATTGGAGCATTCTCCAATAACGTTATTACGGAAATACCCCTGCACCTTTTCAATATTAGTTTGATCAGGTGTATTGTACCATTGCCTAGCTATATCATTATTAATCTTTCCATTTGGATTGTAATAATTAAGCCAGCGCGGAAGACGTAATAGCATTATGTCTTTCTCATAACCAAAATTATTCGTTACATGAAGTGCAATCTCTTCCATCGGAATATCTTTAACGACATTCACTGAAAACGTCTTCTTATTCTCGCCAGCTATAACAGAGATTGTTCCCGGTCCATCCGAACCTTCTTTATAGCAAATATCCCAAGCTATCTCACCTTCTTTCCATAGGCAATCGGGCCTGAGCCGCTTTCTATCAGGATATGTATCGGGGAACTGCTTAAAGGCAAGATCGAGAAGTTCGTCATCTGTCAAATGTCGAAACTCTATATTGGAAGATGTCTCAAATTGTACTCCGTTAAATTTAGGGTCGGAAGAAGAAACATACAATACAAGACGCTTATCTGAAGTCACATCTATCGTCTGTCTTGTTTGGTCATCCGTCTTAAAAGAGCCCCCTGAATAGGTCCATATGAAAACCTTGGGTATACTGCCACGAATGTCTGCGATTCTCATATTGAACTCTACTGTCTCTGTCTTGATTTCTTGCACCTTCTCCTCCTCGTCTTTTTGGCAAGATATAGCTATCGTGGATGTGAAAAAAGGTCCGATGAGAACAATAAAGATGTTGATAAACTTATTTAATCGCCTCGCCATTTTGATAATACGGAAAAATAGTTTTGTTTCCATATGGTTGTAAATTAGTGTTCTCTCTTTTAACCCGCTAATTTACCCCCCCCGGCCCATATACACAATAGGTCAGGAGTCCCAGAATGCAAGTTTTGTAAATTCTGAGACTATTTTTGTAAATCTTAAGAGTGAAGGCTCTGCCAGATGTTCTGCAATATTGAGACTGTTACGCAAGACCTTTGCGTACGATATCCTCCCAAAACGCGAAAACATCTCTTTTAACAAGGTCCAGAGGAGCCTTGTATTCCCTTGCAATCCGTTCCGCAACCTCCGCCGTCGGCAACCCTTGAGAGAATAGTTCAAGCATATGTGCAGCCGTCTTATTCAGGGTAAAGACCTGAACGACACTCCCGTTTTCAGGATCCTTGGCTGCCACGACATATCTTGTCCCCAGCGGGGCAGTTTCAATGATATACTTTAACATGTGTTGATATCTGCAGAGGTGGTTTCTTGGTTCTGGACATCCTTTTTTGCATAGAACGCAGCGCGCATCCCCGCCCGTATCTGCCGGAGCCATTCTTGCCTCTGTTCCGGGAAACATAGCTGCGCTTCCGTGCATCTGGTAAGCCTTATGCAGTCTGGGTAAAGAGGACAACTGCGGCATTCAGGGATTTCCGGACATAATTCTTTGAATGCCGACAACTCTTTCTTATCCAGCTTGCCATCCCCGTCCAGATGTCCTACGAAATATTCATCGGTATAATGCTCGCACTTCCCAAAATAGCCGGAGGGAAGGACCGTCAAGGACGTAGTAGTGTCTGCCATGCATCGGTTGGTCTTTATGAAACGCGAGAACATGTAGGAATGACTTAAACCGGCCTTGTCCAGGACTTTTTGGAGTTGTTCAATTTTTTCATACACGACTCTCCGTTTTACTGGATCATCCACAGCGAAGTGAACGGAATCCCCATATAGTGGACGGAAATAGACTAGCAAGTTTCTTTCACCACTGAATTCCGCAACCAGATAATTAGTGAGATTAGCAAGGTCTTCCGCGTTATAGACATCGATATTGAGCCTGATGTGAACCGTAATGCCAGCGTCCAGAAGCAAATGTATGTTTCCAATAACCCTCTCGAAGGGATTAACACCCTTGTAGATGTACGCCTTTGCCTTATTGTAGACTTCCTGTGTCCCGTCAAGGGTAATCTGTACTTTTTTCAGTTTCCAGTCATCTTTAGCCGCGCGGACCATCTCCTTGTCAAAGAGATATCCGTTGGAAATCATTGATGACCGGAAAGAGACCTCTTTCTCTCTAAGGCGACGGCAAATAATATCTATAGCCTCTCTGTTGAAAAGGGGCTCGCCCCCGAACCAGGAAAGCGATACTTTCTTTCCGCCGCAATGACCAGCGATGAAACCGGCTGTTTTCTCTGCCACAGAAGCGTGCATCGGTAAGCGCCTGGCGTTTTTCTCGAAGCAGTAGAAACAACGGGCATTACAATCCGTCGTAGTGAAAATGGTATAGTTTGTAATGGCCTTCTGCTCAGATGCAATCATCTTGGCCACCGTACGCATTTGCCTGCACAATGTAACTTCGTTATAATCCTTCGGGACGAAGAACCATTTCGCTACAAGTTCTGGAAAAGGATGAGCACCGGCGTAAATGCCCTCTGCCTCTGCTTCGGACAGAAGGACCATTTCTTTTGTCATATTGTTGAATAAGAGCACACCTTCGGGGATGTGCTCTGTAATACAATATGAAATAGGACGATATTGGCCTACAGTTCCCGGCGCGAAGGCAGGCTTTTCGAGCAGTTTGTCAAAAGGCTCGAAAACTGGGAATATCTCTTGCAATGGGTGATGTTATTATTAACGTGCCGGGCCGCTTCCAGGGCCGCCATAACCAATATCAGTGCAGTCGAAGCCCACGCATGTGTCAGAACCACATGTGATGGAATCCACAAGGGTACATGAAGCGCAAATAACGCCTTCGTTTTTCACCTCCACTGTTGTGATTAGCGGAGATTCGTACTTGTTTTCTTTCTTTTCCATTTCTTTTTTTTTTGCATGCAAATTTACCCCCCCCGGCCCATATACACAATAGGTCAGGAGTCCCAGAATGCAAGTTTTGTAAATTCTGAGACTATTTTTGTAAATCTTAAGAGTGAAGGGTGGAAATACTACTTCTCAGCGCTATGCATCCACGTTGCAACGGTAGTTCCCATGATTTGCTTGAACGTGTTGCTGAAGGTGCTGTAGCTGTGGAAACCACTCTCGAACGCCAGTTGCTGGGCGGTAAATTCACGCCCGTCGGCCAACGCCTTTTCATAGAGGCGGACAAAGTGGCGGATGCGAAGACCGTTGATGTAAGCGTTGTAGGTGATGCCCTGCTGGGCAAAGTGCTGGCTCAGATAAGTACGGTTTGTACCGATGGCACCTGCCAGCTGTGCCAACGTAAGGTCGTTCTGCAAGTACAGCCGCTTGTTTTCGCAATGCTTCTTTAGAAGTGTCTCCATCTTGGATGGCTTCTGCTTCTGCTCTTGTTCCAGTTTTTCCTGTTCAGCCTCCGGAACAACGTTGGCGGTCAGTTCCGGAAGCGTTTCCACCCGCCACAGCAGCAGCGCCACAATAAGGATGCAGTCAATCTGAAGAAAGTACACCAGGATGGTACTTCCCTCTGTGGTACTGTTGTACATGATGAAGAACAGCAGGAAAAGCCCCAGAATAATGAAGCTCAGCCATACCTCCTTGTTCTCCAGGTCCGCGTAATTGTCCCGCAGCCATCGTCCATAGTTGCGGACGGCAAAGTACATATACAGCATCAGCAGCCCATACAACACAATGACATAAATGCTCAGCGGAAGATAAAGCACATCGTCTCCCCGGATGAGGCAAAATGCCGATAATACGAGAGCTGGAATCAGCGCCACTAACACCGGCCACACGGGCCGCTGCTTATCCTGCAGCATAGACAGCAGAATACCCGCTATCGTGGGAAACAGCATCAGCATATCCAGGCCGTAGACAATGGAATAAACGACAGGCGTTGGATGATACACATAGCACACCCAGAACACGTGGCTCAAAGCAGTCGCCACCAGAAACCCCGCCGCCCACCTGCGCAGTCGCACTGGAGACTTCACCTCCGGCGCAATGGAATTTCCCCGTCGCAGCAGCAGATATAGCGCTGCCATAACGCTTATCCCAATTACGCTCCCGTAAAGGAGAACAAACACTATATCTTGAAGTATCTCTTGCGTCTCCATAAGGTATCAGATGCAATTATTCCAGGCTCCACTCATACACGGGCTGGACGGTTATTATATGGCCATCCTGCTGAATATGTTCACTCTCGTGGTCGGTGAGCAGCAGCAGGTTCTCACATTGTGTCTGCCTTGCAGCCAGCAGCAGACCGTTAATCTCACGTTTGCGGGTCTTATCGGCAGAAATGTCGTAGGAGACCTGGATGCACTGCTCCACCTTGTTGCCTTTGCAAACAACGAAATCACACTCTCCGCTGCGGTCGTTCAGGTAATAGACATCCCTTCCTTCCATCTTGCATTTGCGGATCAGGTGAACGGCGACAATGGTCTCCAGGCGGTGTCCCAGGTTCTCGCCTGCAAAAGCATTTTCCCGCTGATCCATCATGGCCACATCTACGGCATAAACCTTTTCCTGGACGGAGCGCTGCTTGCTCTTCCGGGAGTACTTCTGCACGCCGATGAGCATATAGGCCTGCTTGAGATAATCGACATAGTTTTTGGCCGTATGCTCGGATTTGAAATGGAAGAGCTCGGCCAGATCGGTGGTGACAACGATGGCTGGCGACACATTCAGCAGATGGTGGGCCAGCTGCTCAAATGCGGCCTTATAGACGATTTTGAAGCGTTTTTCGATGTCTCGTTTCAAAATGTTCTCTACCAGCGTATTGACATATCCCTTGTTGTCTTCGATTACCAGCAGTTCCGGGAAGCCGCCCTGCTTCAAGTATTCGTCAAAGGCTGCCCGGCGGAAGCCCTCGGCCTTGGTGGTGCGGCGGTCGGTGTCCACCTGTTTCATTACGCAGTACTCCTTGAAGGAGAAGGGGTAAAGCGGAATCTCCTTGTTGCGGCCGGTCAGGAAGGTTGCCAACTCGCTGCTGAGGAGCTTGGCATTGGAGCCGGTGATGATGACGTGCATCTTTTTCCGCAGCAGACGGTTCACGAACAGATGCCAGCCTTCCACGTTCTGTATCTCATCGAGCAGGAGATAATTGAAATCACCATAAATCTTGTAGAGAATTTCCAGGACGTCGTTCAGCTGGTCGGCCTGCAGATTGACCAGCCGCTCATCGTCGAAATCGGCATAGGCGTATTTCACGCCCATACTTTGCAGCGCCTGATAGCAGAGGGTGGACTTGCCGCTTCGCCTGACGCCGATGACGGCCTGTGCCTGGGTACTTTTCAAGTCTATCTTTTTCTCCTCCGGCCGGTGGCACAGGATTTCTTCAGCTCTGGCCTCCATTTCTTCCTGCTGGTCAGTTAGGATAAATTCCAAGGTTCTCTTATCAATCATAGCGCTGTCAATTTTACAGCGTAAATATACGACTTATTTTGGTAAAACGCGATATTTTACAGAAAAGTTATGCCTCAAAATGCGTTATTTTGCAGATAATCGCTTCCTTGAATACGATAATAGAAAAGCGGTATGGGAGACTGTGTCAGCTCTCCCCGGAGGGGCCCCTCAGCAACCGCCACAGACTCCCATCTGGTTCATCCCCCTAACCCCCAAGGGAAATAACGCCCCGGGAACGTGGGTGCCAGCACCACCGCCGGTGCCCCGGATCCGCTTTCCATAACATAATTTGAGGCTAGATTGTATCTCAAATGCCGGCATCGTTCGCTCTTCCGCTTATGATTTCATTATTTGGGCGGCCGCCGGGACATCCGACTCGGCCTATCGGGAAACCCTGAATCAGATAGAGGGAATGGCGCGGCTTCCGGAAGTGTTCAATACTGCAAACATGACTTTCCACGAAAAGGACGGTGCCCGTCACGAGTACCGTCCTACTAAAGAGTATTTGTTCAATGCTCTTGTGGAATTGTTTCCAGCTTCGTCTTACGGCTGGTAGATGTAAGGGTCGGAAGCGACGCCACCTGAGTCGCTGCCGATGCGCACAGAGCCGCAGGAGCCGTGATATTACCAAAAGAACGGATCCGGTCTCTTTTTACGGGTGGTTACTGTCAATTCGTTCCGAAGTCAAACTCGGCGAGTTCAAGTTCTTTTGCATTTCCGTTGTCTTCGTTTCGTGTATGTTTTATTTCCAGACGGAAGTACTGCCAGGTGCCGGATTTGAGCGGGTATTCCACTCGTACCTGCTTGGTATTATATCCGGCTGGCATTTTGGTGTCTCCCGTCACTTTGGAAAGTAAAATCCAATAATCGCCCTCTTTTTCCTTGCCCCACAGGGTCCACGAGTCTGGGTTTGTACTGGACTCCCACACATAAGCATAACAGGACGGGGATATTGTCATATAGTAACTCTTAGGAGAAATCGGCCACGTGCTGTGGAATTCTACAAACCAAACATTATCCGTATTCTTGTTCGTGTTCGGAGAACGCCAGTCGGTAGCCCAATCTCTGTCGAAAATGTTTTTGTAACTATACCTTTCACTCCAGCCTGGCGACCCGCTGGTGGCTGTCAGTTTGGGAAAGAAGCCATCAGGGAATACGGCATCGACATCGTAGTCGCTGAGGATGGTATAGATGCGCCTCATCTGGTAGTCGTAGAGTTCGGTGTGGCCCTGCATCTTGCTGGCGTAGGGCTTGGCCTTGTGGACGGCGTTGTTGAATTCCTCCTTGTCGAACGACTTGATTTCGGGCAGATAGTTGCGCGAGAGCAAGACGGGAGTGTCCATGCTCTTGAGTTTCACCAGCACCGTCACGCTGACTTCGAGGAATGGCATGTATGTATAACTAAATCCATATCCACCCAAATACTGCGGCTCGATGGCATATCCGTCGGCACCTCTTCCTTTGACGGTCTCCGTCCATGTGAATTTCGTGTCATTAAACGAGTAACCGTTGTCTTGGCTGTAGATGACATGCGACTGGCTCATGCCGAGTTTGTCATTATAGTCACGCAGGAAGTCCATCAGAAGGTCATTCTCCTTTAGTTCACGGGGAATGTAATATCGTTTCCATTCATGTTGACTCCATCCCCTTATTGCAAAGTTCCTTGACGTGCTTCCTCCTACACCGAATGCCGAGCGGAGGGCATCGTTGAGCAGTTGGCTGCCCTTTCTTGCTCCGCAGACGGCATCCACCTCCACCCACTCAATCTCGCTCGTGGGGAAAATGTCCGGGTTCAGTTCTATCTCGACGCTGTTCGGGTCGAAGAAATACGGGGTCATCTGGCAGTAGTTATAACAAGGTAAGGGGTTCCAGTACGCATCGTAAACGCCGATCCATTCGTCTTCCTTCCACCATGCGTCCACATTCGTCCAGTACACCACGGGCGCAGTCTTCAGGTTCCACACGCCTTGTCCCAGGTGGGAGTTCTTCAGGTCGAAGTCCTTCATCTGTATGGTGGGCGAAGCCACGCCTACGGCGGGATAGGAGCCCCGGATGGTGCCCTCGGTGTCGATGTTGCCCGACAGGCCGAGGGTGATGGTTCCCTCCATCTTGCCCTTGATGGTACCTTCGATGTCGTGTGCGGCCTCGGTCTTGATGCCTGCGAGGTTGCAGCCGCCCTTGGCGAATTCCACAATGCCGCCGAGGGCCTTGCCCTTCTCTCCGTCAGGAGATACGAGGTTGTAGATGGCCGAGCCGAGGTTGCCGGCCATGCTGCCAATCTTGGCAACGATGCCCATGGCCGAGTTGTTCAGGTGCTGGCTCTGCAGCAGGTTGACGCTGGCATCCAGATTGCCGGCGAAGTTTCCCTCGATGGCGGCGCGCATGGTGCTGCTCAACGACACGTGCTGCGTGTTCCATGAGCGCATCTGCAAGCGGATGTTGTCGCCGGACTGCACGTCGTCGAGCCGGGTCTGCGAGAGGTCGATGTCGAATGCCCACCATCCGGCGTTGGGGGTGATGAGTCCGTCGTCGCTCATGTAGTTGGTCCAGGGGGTGACATAGGTCATGAAGGTGCCGTCGCCCGTCTGCCCGATGGTGGCCTTGTCCACGAGGGTCTTGTCCTCGGGTATGCCGTAGGGCCAAGTGGACTGCTGGGCCAGGTGGTCGGTCATTGATACTTGCCACACGTGGTCGTTGCCGGTGGAGAACTCGCTGGGCATGTAGTAGAAGAAGCGGAGTATGCCGGTGTACTTGTTATAGACGGCGAAGAAGTTGTTGTTCACGGCGTTGCGCGAGCCGCAGCGGTTGAGCACCCACTCCCATCCGTTGCCCGGGGTGATGTCGTCGCAGAAGCCGTTGGGCAGGTTGGTCAGCACGTCGCCATCGTACCAGGGCATGTTCACCAGCGTGTAGCCCGTGCGGCCCTTGGCGTCGGTCGCGTCCTTGCCCGTGCCGTCATAGATGTAGATGGCCTCCTGCTCGCGCCAGGTTGTGGGAGTGAAGTCCACGTCGTTGATGTTATAGTTATCTGCCGAAGCACCACCGTTGAAAGTATTGTCCCATTCCTCGATCATGACCGAAACAGAATCATCTGCCTTGGTAAGAACGATGGCCTTGTCGCCGTTTGCCGCCATTATCATCCCGTCTGTATAGATAATAGTGAAAGAGTCATAATAGTCGGCATATTCATAATAGGCTTTGCCGAAGTCCATGTGAATACGGCCATCCGAAGTAGTCGTATAGGTGAGTTTTGCTATACTCTTACCGCCGACCACATAGATGGGATTGCTGTTTTCGTCGTTAAAAAAGAACGTTACGCTGTAGCCAGTACCGTCCTCATTCAGCTGAAAAGCCTGTCCTATCCGGGTGTAATCCGCACCGCCGAAATCTTCCGGCAGTGTGCCGCTGATATCCGTAAGGGACCACCACAATCCGCTCAACTGCTTTGCCAGCGGGTTCGGCTCAAGTTCTTTCGCTTTGTCACAAGAGGAAAAACCCAGGACAAGCGGGAACAGCATCATAATGATTTGTACAAATCTTTTCATCTGAAAAAAAAATAATGATTAATTCGCGATGCAAAAATATAAAAAATTCGGGCGTGGCCGTGCGACATTTTTATAAACCTGACGATATTTTTCGCGAAGCGGCAGAATTCGGATTCTCAAAGCCACTTTTGTCGCTAAAAAGCCTTAATTTTGTCTTGCAAATACGTTTGATTCATGAGAAAGCATCTATATTTCATAGCAACCGTCGTACTGGCCATTTCCTGCTCCTCTCCAGCAGAAAAGGCCGCTGTGGTGGACGAGAAGGCATATTCTCCAGCCCATATTCAGTCTCTGGCGCAGACTGACTATGAGGCGGCGATGAAGCTTACGGAAGAAGCGCTCCGAAAAGGCGGGATGAGTCTTTTCACGGCTAGTACGCTCCGAGCCAATATAACCTATCAGTTCACGGAAGACTATGATGTGGCCGCAGCTTATATGCGGAAGGCCCTTGACCTTGATGAAGCCAAAGACCCCGGCACCCGCTCAGAACTCCTGTACCACCTGGTCACCATCCTCAGGAACTCCCGTGACTTTACGGCCCTTCTTTCCGCCTGCACGGAAGGAAAGGAATGTGCCCATAGAGCGGGCAAGGTCTTTGAGGAGTACTCCTTCGACTTTCTTGCCGGCAACTGCCTGTATGACCTGGGAGAAGATGAGACCGGTTTTGAAATGATGCACTCGGCGCTCTCGGCTGCCGGCAAAACCGCCGCCACGGAAGCGGAATTCGGCCACCTCCTCTACTTTACCAGTCAATACATCAACAGCCTTCGGGGGGATAAGAACTACCAGGGCGCACTCACGGCCTGCACCGCCTACGAAGGTTTCATCGACCGGATGGAGCGCTCATTTCCTGATGTCGATCCGGCCTATATTGACCGTTGCCGCTTCTACCTGGACATCTACCGTTCCGTCTGCAACTCCTATCTGGGAGAGGGTGCCGCTGCATCCAAAGCCTTCGGCAGCGCCCTTACGCGGGATTACGCCGTCACTACCGGCGGACAATCCTTCCTGGTGGATTATTACGCCGCCTCCGGGCAGCCGGACAAGATTCTGGAGCTCTATCAGAATGATTTGCCGTTTACGGACGCCGATACCGTAAGCCGGGCCTACCGGCTTCGCGTCGCCCGCCTCAAAGAAGCCTACACCAACGCCGGGAATCAGGAGAAAGTGGGTGAATACCAGGCCATCTATGACTCCCTGAGCCGGAAGATAGAAGCGAAAGAACAGACCGAGGGCACCTTGGTGGATGCCGCCAAATATGATACGCAGCGCTATCGCTTCAAACTGGAAGACACAACCATTGCCCTGAATAAAAACCAGTGGCTGATTCTTGCCTTGATAATCGTCTTCGTCATCGCTTTCGCAGTCCTTCTGCTGCTTGCTCTCCGAAAGTCCCGCCAGCACAGCAAAGAAACCCGGTTGCTTGAGAAGAGCCTGAGTTCCATCCAGCGCCAGGTCTCCATTATCGCTGAAAGAGATTTTCACAAAGAACCCTCGGACCAAAGTGAGGAACAGCTTTCCCTCAAGGAGTTGGTAGAAGGTCAGAAACTCTACCTTAACAAGAACCTCAACCGCCAGAGTGCTGCCGACCTCCTTGGCAAATCATCCTACGAGATAGACAAGATGCTGGAAGAAATCGCCCCCGGCATCAGCTTCCCCGATTACATCAAGAGCCTCCGGATCCGGCACGCCCTGGAACTCCTGGGGGAGAATCCCGACATCTCCATATCCGAACTTGCCGACCGCTGCGGCTTTTACACAATCCGCACCCTCCAGCGCTCCTTCCTTGCCGTCACTGGCAAAACTCCCAGCGAATACGCACAAGAATTGAAAGAAAACAAATAAATGCACTTCATCATGAAAAGAATCACAATCCTTTTTGCAGCACTTCTCTGCACAGCGGGCTTGTTTGCCCAGTCATCCAAACTTCCCGTAGTCAAGGATATCGTAGTCATTGAAAACGAGAATACCGGGCAGGCGGTCAGCGTCGTAAATATCCCTCTTGACGGAGTAAACCGCTATTTCCTCCACGTGGGAAATATGGGTATCGGCGACAAGATTGTCCAGGTTGAAGTGGATCCGGTCTATCGCCTTTATATCCCCCTCGGAAACAACATCACCGACGCCGTTGCAGCTATGGAAGAACTTAAAACCCTCTACAAAGAGCCCAAGGGAACAATGCGGGAGATCCAGGGCAGCTTCAAGCCCTTCTTCCCCACGGAAGAGACCGAGACCGTCCAGGTTTACAGGCACCAGCCCCTCCTGACCAACCAGCTCCAGTTTGTCATAGAGCGGGACGGCTATCAGCGTGTTGCTTACCTCGCAAAGTCCGACTTCAACTCTCTCCTCAGAGGTCTGAAATTCCATGGTAAACTTTATCCTTCAGAACTGTAGCGTATGAGAGTAAAATACCTTTTTGCTGCCCTTGCAGCTCTGTTCCTTTCGGGCTCATTTCTTTTCGCACAGACCCCCGAAGAAATTGTTGAAAGAATGATAGCTGAAATGGACCGTGGCTCTGCCGAAGGTTTCTCAATGGATTTTAACATGAAGATTCCCATCGTCGGGACCGTTTATTCGCACAATATGGTCCTTGGCGACAAGATGAAAACCCAACTCACCGGCAAAGACAAATCTTCCACTTCCTGGTCCGATGCCACCACAAAATGGACCTACGACAGCCGTTCCGGAGAGATAACCATCGAAAACAAAACCTCCTCGGGAAGCGACAACTCGGACACAAAGGCCTTTGACAACATTGCTGACGGCTACCGCCTGACGCTCAAGAAGGAAACGGCCGATGCCTGGTACATCGTCTGCAAAAAGCTGAAATCGAACAAAAACAAAGACGACGCCAGGAAAATGGAACTTACCGTGTCAAAGGCCACGTATCTCCCCATCTGCCTCCGTGCAAAGGCTTCGCTCTTCACCTTCAGCATTGAGAATTATGCCCTTGGAGTCTCCGAAGAAAGCGTCACCTTCGACCCCGCAGCCTTTCCCAATGCCACCATTATTGATAAGCGGTAAGGATGAAAAAAAGTTTATTACTCGCCATCGTCTCCTGCTCGGCCATCCTGATTGGCTGTAGCAAAATTGACCCCGATACCCCCAAGGAGTACTTTACCCAGTGGAACTCCTGCGAGTCGCTGACTGCCCTGCAGGAATATGTCCAGGATGTTACAAATCCAACCTCGGCCAATTATATCAAGCCTGAGGACCGGATTGCTACCTTCGACATGGACGGCACCTTTGTGGGCGAACTCTATCCAACCTATTTCGAATACAACCTGTTGGAATACCGCGTGCTGGATGACCCCGCCTACAAGGACAAGGCTCCGGAGGATGTCAGGGAAACAGCTCAGGAAATCAGGGACTTCGTGCGCAATGGCACCAAACTCCCTGACCATTTTGACATGAAACACGCCCAGGCAGCGGCAACCGCTTATGCAGGGATGACCCTTGCCGAATTTGACGCCTATGTCAAGGCCTACGCCGCCAAGCCGGCAAACGGCTTCATCGACATGACCTATGGACAGAGTTTCTACAAACCGATGCTGGAGGTCTTTAAATACCTGGAGGCCAACGGCTTTACATACTACGTGGTTTCCGGGTCGGACCGTTTCATCTGCCGTGCGCTGGTAGAGGCCATCGGCATAGAGCCCAACCGGGTTATCGGAATGGACGTGCGGCTGGAATCTTCCGGACAGGGCGATGAGGCCGGCGTCAACCACACCTTCGGCAAAGAAGAAGACCTGGTCCGCACCGACGAACTCATCATCAAGAACCTCAAGACCAACAAAGTTCTCCAGATAACCCAGGAAATCGGAAAAGTGCCGGTGCTGTCATTCGGCAACAGCGGAGGCGATGCCGCAATGCACAACTTCTGCCTCAGCAACAGCCTAAAATCGGCCGCCTTCATGCTCATTGCCGATGACGAGGCCCGTGACCACGCCAACCGCGAAAAGGCTCTGAAACTTGGCGAGCAGTGGCGCGAAGCCGGCTATTACGTCATCTCCATGCGGGACGACTTCAAGACCATCTACGGCGAAAACGTCAAAACAACCGCATTCACTTTCTAAATAAATAAAGAAATAATGAAACGTATTCTTACCATTATCGTGCTGGCAGCAGCCTGCACATCTGCCTTCGCACAGAAAGCCCCCCAGAGCTCATCTTACAGCGAGCTGAAAAACTTCTACAATGCTTCCGATTATGTGAAGAGCGACGTTGATCCCTATTCCGTCTTCTGGATTGGCCTTGAATCCTTCGGCGCCCCCGGTACCGGCCAACTCATCATGAAAGAGACCGGCAGAGGCTGGGCATTTCTTGGTGCCAGCGTTGCCCTCGGTGCAACACAAAGCATTTTCGCACAAAATGTCGTTGACCTGATTGAAAAAGATGCCAACGGCAAATGGAGCATTTCCGATGCCAACAAAGACAAAGCCCGCAATTACCTTGCTGCTGTCGGAGGTGTTATGGTTGCCCAGCTCGGCCTCAGCATCTGGTCCTGCATCGACGCCGTCAAGATTGCCAAAGTCAAGAACCAGTACTACCAGGACACCAAGGGAAAACACGCCTTCTCCGCCTCCGTTTACCCCTCCATCGACTTGGCTCAAACCGGCACCTCAGTCGTCCCCACAGCCGGTATGACTTTCGCCGTCAGATTCTAAACTGTCGAATCAGTAATAATGCCATCGGAAGGTAGCAATTTGACGCGGGACACCCAAATTGAACTCTGAATCAGCCTCTCACGATGCTGTAAGGGCGGTTTTGGTCAGCAGATTGAAAATGTGCGGAAAACAGGAGAGGTCTTGCAAATGTTCCGGAAAAGATAGTTCCCAGCGCTTCCCTACTCTGAGACAACAACAAAAGAAGGCCGGGAAACACTTCATACTCATCCCGGTATACAGGCCTCTGGAAAGCCCTAGTTAGGAAATGAATACAATTATCCCCCAGCCCGTATGCGGAACTAATAGTATCGGCATATTTACGGCAGGAAAACAACATGTCTTTATCCCTAACTAAAATTTTTCCAGAATTTCGTATACTCGGATAAAAGCACGAACGCCTTCAACTTTCGGGTATTTCTCCTCCCGATAAGTCTGTGCAAATATACAAAATAGTTCCTATTATGCAATGCAAATAATGTAAAACGTTTTGCATTCTCTCCATTTCTTCCTACTCAATCCCTCTGCAAAGGTATGCCCCTTGCACTATAACCCCGTCAAGGGCAAGGCAAGTCCTGACGGACCCTTGACGGGGAGCGCCGGGACATGAGACCTTGCACGGAATTGCTCCGGAAGTGGAGCGGAATGTTTAATCTTAAATCAGTTACATTATGGAGTATATGCAACTCAACGACACCCCGGTCCAAAAGAGCTCACATGTGGTGAACCTCCTGCACGACTACATGGCAGACCTCGACCACGAGGAGATGTGGATCCTGTTCTTGGCCATGAACAACAGCCCGATCGCCTGCGAAATGCTCACAAAAGGCTCACTGACCTACACCCCCATCGACGCGAGGATGATTATCAAGCGGTCCCTGCTGAACAATGCAGCCGGAATCATCATCATCCACAACCACGTCTCGGGAAATCCGAATCCCAGCAGGAAAGACCTCGATGCGACCGAGAAGGTGCGACAGGCGTGCCGGCTCTTCGACATCGACCTTACCGACCACATCATCATCTCGCGGGATTCGTTCTTCAGTTTCGCCGATTCCGTTACCACGAAAATCGTTAAAGCCTGACGCCATGGAATTCCTGAACCGCATTGAAGTCTGCGGCATCGTCGGCCGCGCAACTATCAGTCAAGTGGGTGGTGCTACTCACGCCGATTTTTCCCTGATGACCAATTACGCCTACCGTGCCCCGGACGGAAAGAGCGTCATCGAAACAGCCTGGTTCTCCGTCCATGCCTTCGAGGGAGAGAAGATCCGCCAGCTGGAACAGCTGGAGAAAGGGCTTCCGGTCTATGTCTCCGGCCGGCTGCGCATCCAGCGGTACACCGGAGCGGATGGCTCGGAGCGGTCCCTGCCTGAAATTGTTGCCCATGAACTCCGGTTGGAACGATGAACGGTCGATCCCGACCTGGCAAAGTTATTTGCCAGCGGTCGGCCCGTCAAGGCCAAGACGAGCGCCGGCGGCGGCCTTGACGCGAAGACCGCCGGCTTCTTTTTTGGCGGCCATGTCTGGAACGACCATAATCTGGTCTCGCTAGGCTTCCCCCTTTGGTCATACTGACGGAAGTTTCCGGAGGGCCTGGGTTCCTGGTTCTCCCGGATGTTCTTGTGCCGTTCGGACATCATCATCCTGCCGGCCGGGCCGGTTGAAGCCGGTTGTGGCGGTCCGGAGGCGGTCCCGGCCTTTGCCTTGTCGGACGCAAGCATCGGAGGCGTCCGGCGGGAACGTGTCGGATTCCATCTTTTGATCATGGGTCTCGTTAATTCGGGTACAAAGCTACGATGCGTCATCTGTCCTAACTCCAAAATACGCTTCGCTTCCTTCCGGATTTCTTCCAAAAAATTCATCCTCAGTGCCTTCCGGTAATTTTTTGAGAAATTTTTGGAACGGGATGCACGCATCTGTGACGCTGTACCAGAATTAAAGTTTAACCCATTAAAATCAAAAAGTCATGAAATCTGTCAACACTTTCTCCCTCTCCGGTCGCCTCACTTCCGATGCACGCTTCTTCGACGGCAAGAACGGCCGCGTAGCCCGCTTCTCCATCGCCCACAACTTCGGCAAAGGCATGCCGGCCCTCTTCGCCGACGTGGTGATGTTCGGAAAGAACGGCAACAAGGATGTGAACATCCCCGAGGAGCTCCTCACGAAGGGAACCCCGGTCCTGGTCTCCGGTTACTTCCGCGTCAGCGTGACGAGCAAGGACGGAGTTACCTACGAGAACAAAGATATGGTCGCCACGTCTTGCGAACCGCTTGAAGCCGAGGCCGAGGACGCTGAGTAGCGTCCTCCTCTGGCCCCGCAGGGCGCCCTTCTGGGCGCCTTCCCTTTTCCCCTTTCACCGTTAATCCAATTCTCCGTTCATATGGCAACAGTTTATCAGATGGTCACAGACCGCATCATCGAACAGATCCGCTCCGGCGTCATTCCCTGGCAGCAGCCCTGGGCCGGAGGCCAGCAACTGGCAATCAGCTACACCACCCGGAAACCCTACTCCTTTCTGAACCAGCTTCTCCTCGGCAAACCCGGCGAGTGGCTTACCTGGAACCAAATCCAGGCCCATGGTGGCAATGTCCGCAGAGGCGCCCGCTCCCGGTTCTGCGTATTCTACCAGGAGCTCGAACCCCCGCAGCCGGGAGAGGCCGGGAACGATGACGATGAACCGAAGCGTCGGTTTATCCTCCGCTGGTACAAGGTGTTCCACATCGACAGCACCGAGGGCATCGAGAGCCGCTGCCCCGTCATCGTCCCCGACCCGTCCCTCTCCCCGATACAGGCGGCGGAGGATGCTATCCGCGAATACTTGAACAGGGAGCCGGGCCTCAAGTTCATCAACGACCAGCCTTCCGCCAGCGCCTATTATTCGCCGGCCCTGGACGAGGTCGTCGTGCCCATGCTGTCCCAGTACAGCCTGGCCGAGGAGTACTACTCCACGGCGTTTCATGAGCTCACTCACTCAACGATGCACCCCGACCGTTGCGCCCGGTCCGGCGAAAACGAGGCCGCGCACTTCGGCTCCGAAGCCTACTCCCGCGAAGAACTCGTAGCCGAGATGGGCGCCGCGATGCTCTGCAACCGCGTAGGCATCGAAAACGAGAAAGCTTTCCGGAATTCAGCCGCCTATATCCAGAACTGGCTCACCGCCCTCCAGAACGACAACCGCATGGTCATCTGGGCATCCAAACGCGCCGAAGAGGCAGCGAAGTATATTCTGGGAGA
>Ga0256404_1007481_pt1 | contig 17243 bp, 13 predicted proteins | sample RumenRJG_01DNA_FD_185990 | JGI IMG/M metagenome (GOLD analysis project Ga0256404, IMG submission 185990) | Bovine rumen microbial communities from Lethbridge, Alberta, Canada - RJG_01 | ecosystem: Host-associated > Mammals > Digestive system > Stomach > Rumen | place: Canada: Alberta | collected...
CTGCTCGCCTGCCAACTCTTCTGCCGTAAACTGCGGCGTGTAACTATGCTTTCCCATGACTTTCCTCTTTGATGATTCTACAGATGTTTTCAATGAATTTCTCGAATTTCAGCCGCATACGCAGCGGTTCGTCAGAGTCAAAGAAGGTCTCGCTTTCGAACCAGTCGAAAACTCTATGGTCGGGGTTCCATCGGCCAGCGAACAGCTGCAGGTCTTCCACGTAGCGCACGGTGCATTGCACGCCCTGCCGCACTATTAACTTTTGAAGTTCCTGCGCGAGGTCGAGCAGCGTGATGGGCGTGTTATAATAATTATGCTTCTTCATTGCCAAGAGGGCGCGCAGGTCGCGGATGGTACTCTCGGGGGTAGGTCTTACGATTCTGTTCATGGCTCGTCGGTGTTTTCAGGTTCAACATTCCCGCCCCGCGCAAAGGCGTTCAGGACGGCATTTTCCTCAATCTTCAGCAGGTCGTCGGCATAAAAACAGCGCCAAGCCAGTTTTGAATAGTCAAAGTAGTTCACGAGGCCCTCCCTTTCGTTGGGGCGCACGCCCTTCGGGCGATGGTAGGCCGGGATGAGTTCGAGGCACGTGGTGCCCGTTGCGGCGCGCGTGGTGCCGTCTTTCTTCACGTATTGCAGGTTGCAGAATCCCTCTGCCAGCATCCTGCGGATTTCGATGATATCCATAAGGTTTTTTGTTTTTGTTTGCTTGTTTTGCTTGTTTTGTTTGCTTGTTTGTTTTGTTTTAGATTGAAATGAGATGAGAGGCGCCGGAGCCGAGCGGCGTTTCCCCACTGACCTCGGAGAGGTCGCATTTGCATAACCGCAGGTCTTGACCTGCGGGTGGACGCCCCCTAAGATGCTCCCGACCTCGGAGAGGTCGCACATAGAAGGAGTTGCCTTTTCCCCGTCGTGCGACCCCGTCGGGGTCGTGCGAGTGAGGGAGGTGGTCGCAATCCGCAGGTCAAGACCTGCGGTTACCGTAGTTTGACCCCGTCGGGGTCGTTGTGAGTGTGGAGGTGGTCCCGTCCCTACGGGACTTCCACATAGATCGAGTCCACGTCGGCGTCTAAGCCTTTCGGCATCCACTCTTCTTGTGGATGCTGCTCCTTCCAGAGGTCCTGCAGCTCCAGCCAGTCGGGCCTCTGGCCCTTCTCTACTTCCACTGTGCTCTCGAACACCATCGAGAGCGTGATTTCCACTTTCACTCTGATTTCTTCCGTGGGCGGTTCGTTCCACGGGGCCTGCGGGTCGTTCGCTGCACCTGCAGGGTAATATCCGCTGTTGAATGTTGCTTTTGTCATGTCTTTTTCTCGTTTTTTGGTTTTACTTCCGTTTGCGTAACAGGATGGCCATCTGATTACGACTGCAAAGGTACGACAACAAAAAAGGCAGCGGAAAAAATCCGCTGCCCGTGTAACGTTTTTGAAAGTTTCTTGTAAAGAAGTGCCCTTTTTGCCCCTTTCTCTGAAAGTTTTTTTCTATTTCTTTACATTTTCCGCCTTTTTCGGTAAAGTTTTTGAAAGTTTTCTGAAAGTTTTTCTATTTCTTTACATTTTCCTACGTTTTTCGTGAAATTTCTCTGAAAGTTTTTCTATTTCTTGACATTTTCCGCTATTTTCGGTAAAGTTTTTGGAAATTTCTCTGAAAGTTTTTCTATTTCTTGACATTTTCCTCAAGCCTTTTCAGCATTTCCTTTGCCAACATCAGATAGTCAAGGTAGCGCTTGCCCGTCACAGGGGCATTGTCGGCTTGCCACTGCCATATAGGTTTGGCGAAGCACATCACGCTCATGCGCTGCATTTCCGTGTAAACAGGCAGCCTCGGGTGCTCGGGCACCGCCTCTGCCACCAGTCGGCAGAACGCTTCGAAGCATTCCTCGCCCACCAACTTCCTGTCGGCCAACGCCCTGTAGACGGCAAACCACTGCCGGCCGTTTGTCACCTTGGGCGCAATGTCGCGGATGGCTGCCTGCACCTCGCTCAGGCTGAATTCCTTCGGCTTGCGCGCCCGGCGCTTGGTCCTGTTGACGACATCGATGCATTCGCGGTGAGTGACGCGCGGCGACCTTCTCCATACATCGGTGACGACACCGAAGATAAACAAATCCTGCCCCTCCCTCACCGGAATGGCGTCGTAAGCGTCGTTGCGCGGAGCCAACCACGTTTGGCCTTCATCATCCGTGCAATAGCATTTCAGTACGCACTCGCCGTCAATCAGTGCCACCACGATGTCGCTGTCGTACACCTGTGCCGTCTTGTCGACAAGTACGAGGTCGCCGTCAATGATGTTGGCGCCAATCATCGAATCGCCTTTCGCACGGATGACGAAAGCATCCATCGACTTCACAAAATCCTTCGGCAGCATCGTCACGTCGTTTGTCTCGTTGCCGACTGGTGTAGGCAAACCGCACGACGCAGGCACATCGTAGAGGGGTATCGGCGTGTCGCAGGGCATGGGATACCAGCCTTGCTCTTTCATCAGCAGAAAAGCAGTTTCTTCCGTCATTGTTTTCATAGATTCTTTAAGTTTTGTTGTTCGTTTTTTTTTATTGTTCACCAAAAGAGTGTGTTGACCGTTGCTGCGGGAATGGCCCGCATTCCGGTTTTCGGCTGCAAAATTAATCGTATTTTGCGAAATGGCATTTCAAAATCGAAAAGCGAATGTTAAAGTCGTCGCCGCGTTAGGAAAGTTTAACAAATGGCGATGGTGGCAAAAAAACTCGTCCCCCGAACATTCACCCCCCCACATTGATTTATTATTCATTTTTTTCTGTTAATCCTTTCCCATATTTCAAAAAAAACGTATCTTTGCAGATTAGAATCCTAACAACGCCTACATATGTCAGCAATTAATGATTTAATAGAACAGATAGAGAATCCGGAATTACGCATTCGTGTTCAGCAAGAAGTGAATAAACTGAACAAGCAGCGTAAGTTTGGGCTTGTTTATGAGGAACATGTTCCTGAAAAGACCTTCCTATATGATGTCCCTGTGAAGCGTGGTTCTTTTGTGGCAAAGCGTGATGCTGGAACAAAAGACTTATACAAGGTCATCAAGATTGATGGTGAGAATGCATTATGCGAACATTCAGTTTCACATGAGCAAGAGACGATAGCTGTTGACGCTCTTGTTGCTGTTGCCCAACTTGGCGAGCCTATATTTCCCTATCTGAAGCCGATAGCGCAAGTGAAGAATGCACCTGATAGTGAACTATGGCATACGCTGATTGAGGCTGACAACTATCATGCACTCCAACTCCTTGCCTATCTCTATGCTGGGCAAGTGGATTGCATTTATATTGACCCGCCATATAATACAGGGGCTCGAGATTGGAAATATAACAACGACTATGTAGATGGCAATGACTCTTATCGTCATTCTAAATGGCTCTCCATGATGGAGAAAAGGTTGCTCCTAGCAAAAAAGTTGCTTAATCCCAACGACTCAGTGCTTGTTGTAACTATTGATGAAAAAGAATATCATCATCTAGGATGTTTATTGGAGCAAATTTTCTCAGGAGAGAATATACAAATGATAAGTGATGCAATCAACAGAAAAGGGTCAATGCGCCAAAATGGATTCCAAAAAACGGATGAATACATATTCTTTATTAATATTGGAATATCAGGTCCTGCAAAACTGCCTTTGTCGAAAGAGTGGACAATGTCAGATGATAATCCCGACAAAGGGCGATTTAAGTGGCAACCGTTTATAAGAGGAAACTTTCGTAGATACCAAAGGCCAAACCTATTCTATCCAATATTTACAGATTTAGATGGGAGTCATATTTTACGGGTAGGCAAGCCTTTGGGAATAGATGAAGACAGAAATAACATAACAGTCGGTATTGATGAAAAAGTTGTTTATCCTCTTACATCAAGAGGAGAAGAGTCGGTTTGGCATCTATCCTATGACTCTTTTTTAGATTGTATAGATAAAGGGTATGTAAAATTAGGAAGAGGTCAAGGTATTCGCGATGTTACAATCTCGTATTTATCTTCAGGGACACAGAAAATGATAGAAAGTGGCATTTTTAACGTGGTTGACCGTAACGAGGACGGGTCTATAGCATGGAACACAAATAACTATATTCCAGAATTTATTACAGGTTCTCAATGGCGTATAAAGAGTCATGATGCGACATCTAATGGTACCAATTTGTTGTCTAATTTTATTGGAAAACGTTTTTCCTATCCAAAATCTCTCTATGCTGTTCACGATACCATCCGTTTCTTCGTTGCAAATAAACCCAATGCTGTGATTCTTGATTTCTTCGCAGGCTCTGGAACAACACTTCATGCGGTGAATTTATTGAATGCAGAGGATGGTGGTCACCGTCGTTGCATTATGGTTACGAACAATGAGATTGGAGAAACGAAAGAACGGGAACTGAAGCCACAAGGCATTCGCCCAGGAGATGAAGAATGGGAGAAATGGGGCATTGCCCGTTATGTGACATGGCCAAGGACAGAATGCTCAATCAAAGGTGTTGACGTGAACGGCAATCCTATAGAAGGAGAATACATCACTACAAAAACCGAAACAAAGAGAAGTGACCGCAGGTTCAATCAGATTAATTTCCTGACAGATGCTCCATCGCTGAAACAAAAGAAAGCGGTTGTAGCGCTCATTAACAAGCAGAAAACTGTCAAGTTGCCTTCGATGTCGGAGGATACCGATTTCCTGTTGGCGGAAGATGATGACTCCTGCAATGCAAGCATCTTGTTCGATGTGACCGCTATAGACGAATGGAAAGAGGCACTTGAAGGACATGACGAGATAACGGACTTGTACGTTGTGACTCAAAAGGACGCTTTGTTTCGCAAGATAAAGACTGAGGTTGGCGAACTGATGGGGCAGATCGAAGAATCTGTTCCCGTTACTATGCCGATGAAAGAAGGTTTCAAAGCCAATGCTGCCTACTTCAAGTTGGGATTCCTCGACAAGACAAGCGTGGCTTTAGGTCGTCAGTTCAAGGAACTGCTCCCCATCCTGTGGATGAAGGCTGGTGCCAGAGGCGAATGCCCAACCATCGAAAGCGAAGAGTTGCCGAAGATGCTCATCTGCGAAAACAATCATTTCGCGGTACTACTTGACGAGTATGCCTACCCGACGTTCGAAAAGAAAGTGAACGAAGCAGAAGGCATAGACATAGCCTATATCGTCACCGATTCCGACAGCGGTTATAAGGAGATGGCACAAGGGTTGAATGTTGATACCTGCTATCAACTGTACCGTGACTATCTTGACAATTTCAGAATCAACAACATTAGATAAATAGCAAATGAAAGATACATTATTCCCGTTTCAGCGAAAAGCCGCAGAGCAATTACGAGTAAACCTTTCAGAATCTATTGGGGGGTATTATCGCACTCGTACTCCACAGATTGTGTCCTTTACTGCTCCTACGGGCGCAGGCAAAACTATAATCATGTCCTCGCTCATTGAAGACGTTTATTTTGGTACCGAATTGTTTGCAGAGCAGCCGAAGGCCATATTCCTATGGATATCAGATTCACCTGAATTGAATGAGCAGTCGAAACAGAAGATAGACCTGAAAGCCGACCGCATCACTTTGCAACAAACTGTTACGATAGAAGAGTCGAGTTTCGATCGTGAACTGCTGGAAGACGGGCATATCTACTTCCTGAACACTCAGAAACTCAGCAGGACATCAAATCTCACGAAACATAGCGATACACGCCAATACACCATCTGGGAAACGCTGAGAAATACGATAGAGGAGAAATCAGACCGCTTTTATGTGATTATAGACGAAGCGCACCGAGGAATGCAAGGCCGTCAGGCTAGTACAGCGACCACTATCATGCAGAAATTTATCCTTGGCAGTCCTGATGATAATCTGCCTCCTATGCCCGTAGTTGTTGGAATGTCAGCAACGATACAGCGTTTTAACGCTTTGGTCGGCAATTCAACTTCCACTTTGCGAAAGGTGGATGTTTCAGCAGATGAAGTGCGTAGTTCGGGTTTGCTGAAAGATGTTATCACCGTGAACTTTCCTGAGGAAGGCGCAGGCGTGAACAAGATGGCAATCCTGCAAGCGGCCACAGACGAATGGAATGACAAGATTGAACATTGGCATCAGTATTGTTTTGAACAGCATTATGCCTATGTGAATCCTGTATTTGTCGTTCAAGTGGAGAAATCCACACATAGCAGCAGATATTCCGACACAGACCTTAACGAATGCTTGCGGATTATAGCAAGGCGCTCTAACCAGATATTCAAAGAAGGCGAAGTGGTACATACCTTTGGAGAACCGAAATCTACAATCGTCATCAACAATCTGCCTGTTCAGTATCGTGAGCCATCGGCAATCTCAGATGACAGGAACATAAAAGTGGTGTTCTTCAAGGAGAATCTCAGCACAGGCTGGGATTGTCCGAGGGCAGAATGCATGATGTCATTCCGCAAAGCAGAGGACTACACCAATATCGCACAATTGTTAGGAAGAATGATTCGCACTCCAATGCAGATGCATATCAATGTAGACGACACATTGAATAACGTGCATTTGTTCCTGCCAGAGTTCAACAAAGAGAATGTCAAGACTGTCATTTCTGAACTGCAAAGAGGGGAAGGAGGTGATATTCCTGTGGAGATAAGTGCAGACGCCATTGGGTCACCATCGAGCCAGATTCTCACGGTGTTCCCAACAGAAATAGTTGAAGAAATCATAGAAGCCAATCCTTTAGAATCAGCAAGTACTTCAGACGAAGGAACAGCGATAGCTTCTCAACCCGAACAGGGTGAGGAAGTTCAAGTTCAAACGCAGGAAAGGAGAGCGTCAACGGATAATCCTGACGGCGTGATGCCAACAAATGTCACTGAAGGGACGAATCCTTCACCTGCCATTCCTCTTGCTGCAACTGATGAACAGCCAGAAGTTTTTGTGTCGACTCCAGAAAAGCCTGTCATCAAACGCAGAATTCGCCGTCCTGTTACAGATGGGGTAAATCGGGCAGAAATAATGAGGGCTATCAATGAATTAGGTTTGCTATCTTATGATGTTCGTTCAGTAAGAATTAACAACAACTATCTGAGTTCTTTGTTCGCTTTTTGCCGTTTCCTCTCACAGTTCGGATTGAATGAATCGAAATTGGGTGAAGTCAGGAGGGATATTCTGAAAAGAATTCGCGATTATGCCGAGACTTTGCGTTCTTCAGGGGAATATGAGGAACTGTCAAAAAAGGTAATGGAATTTAAGCTTGCCTCAGAATCCTTCGACATCTATGGTACCAGAATCCAGAAAAGCGGTGTAGGCTCTCTTTATGCTTCAACCGACACCGATCTTGATCGTCAGTTGAGAATAGCAGAAACAAAATTCTGTTGTGAAGGCATTGGCAACTTGTACGGACAAGTGTATTATAATCCCGACGATGAAAACGAATACAAGATAGATGTAATCTTATATGTTGCCAAAGAAGATAACATCAATGCTTTGAAAGACTATGCCAAGGATGAATACCATCATTTGATAGACACATATCGTCGTCAGGTAACTCGTCTTGATGAGCGCGGACAGAAACGATTTAACTCTATTGTGTCGGATGGCGATGAAGTTAGTCCGCATAACTTCCGTTTGCCAGAGAACATCAATGTTTCTTTGGAACAGAATGGTCAGAAATACAAGAAACATCTTTTCGTAGACGAGAAATGCGAAGCAACGTTCAATCTTAATGGTTGGGAAAGGGCTGTCCTGAAAGAGGAAATGGAGCGTGAGGATTTCGTGTGTTGGCTTCGTAACCCATCAAGGAAGCCATGGGCACTATGCATTCCTTATGAGCAGAATGGAAGAATGCATGGTATGTATCCTGATTTCATAGTGATTCGTAAAACCGAAGAAGGCTATGTGGTCGATATCTTAGAACCACATGACCAGTCTCGTACGGACAACCTTCCAAAGGCTATTGGACTGGCTAAATATGCCGCAAAGGAAACTCGGGTTGGACGCGTGCAACTAATACATATAGAAAGTGGCACGATTAAGCGGATAGACCTCTCGAAGAAAGCTACGCGCGACAGAGTTCTTTTTGCTGCTACAGACTATGAGTTAAACAATATATTCAGAGATTATTCTTTTTAATTACTAACCTATTAAAAATAATTATGAAAGCGGAAACTCCAACAATTACAGGTGTTTTTAAGAGAGTTCTCCCCTCCCTGCAGGGGAGGGGCCGGGGTGGGGCTTCCCTTCCACGCAGCTGTCACAATTTTTCATAAACGGTTTTGCTTCCTCTTGCGTGAAAAGATAGCTGACGAGCTACGAACGCAATGTTAACGAACCATAAATCGGACAAAAAGAATGTGAATAGAATATAGGATTATTTAACAAAGCGCCTCTTGCTGTTAACGTATTTTTTGGAAATAAAAGCGTTTTGCTAATTTTGCAAGGAAATTAAATTATAGAAAACTTGCAAAAAATACATGGAAACTGACGAAATATTGCTACTTCTTCTTTTGATAAAAAAAGTTCAATACGGAGAACAATTCTTGCTTGAAATGTTCGTCCGTATTGAACTTTATGGGGCGAGGTGCTGTCGCTGCGTTTACTTCAGCGAGGGCAGTTGGTCGCGGGTGATGATGCTGGAGGCCTGCATGGCGTCGCGCCACCAGCCGTCGGTCATCATAGAGTTGGTGCTGCCCTGTCCGCCCTGATACCAGACCATGAAGTGGCTCCAGTGGGCACCAGTGTTCCAGCAGTCGGAGATGTTGGCGAAGTTGTCGCGCTTATCATTTCCTTTTTCATCCTTATAGAAATGATCACCACACTCGGCGAGGGCAATCATCTTCGTGGGATAGGTGGCCTGAATCTCGTTGAACTCCTGCAGGTTCTGCTGGGCGGTGTAGCCGTAGAGGTCGCGGCCTACGATGTCGACATACTCGTCGCCGGGATACCAGTCGGTGTCCTGGTTGTACTGGGCGCTGTTGCCATTGTAGTTCTGGGTGGTCCATATCCAGATGAGGTTCTTCACGCCTTTCTCCTTGAAGTAGTTGAACATGGTTGTCCAGAGCTTCTTGTAGGTGTCGGCACCGTCGTAGCCCCACCAGAACCACGACTTGGTCCAGGAGGCCTGCTGCTTGGCGGTGGCGTTGCCGGCAGCCTCGTGGAAGGGGCGCCAGGTGGCTGCGATGCCTGCCTCCTGCAGCTTGAGCAGGGTGGCGACAACCTTGTCCATCTGGTCGTAGAACCAGCGGTTCTCCCAGGTGCCGTCGGTGAGGACGTTCTTGGCACGGAAGGTGGTCTCGGAGGGCGTGCAGGTGACGTCGGTGGAACCTTCGGTCTTCGGCACATTGAAGTGCCACATGAGTTGTACGATGCCGCCGGCGTCGCTCCACTGCTTCACGGGCGCAATGTTGGTGTAGTCAATCCAGTTGGCGGGCGAGTAGCAGATGTGGATGAAGTCGTAGCACACGGCGGCGGGGTACTTCTTCGTGAGCTTGTAGACGCTCTCGGCGAGCTCGTTGTTCCAGTTGACGTTGGCCATGACGCTGGAGATAATCTTCTGGCCATACTGCTCGCGCATGTAGTCGTAGAGTTTCTGGGCTGCGTCGTTGCCACAGACGAGCGTCGTCTTGATTTGCGGATTGACGGGCTCGGGTTTAGGCTTGGTCTTGAAGTTCAGCTTCAGCTCTGGTGCCGTGGCAGAGGCATCCTTGGTGGACACGACGGAGCCGGCGGGCACGATGAGGGTGTAGTCGGCGCCCTCTTCGAGCGAGAGGGGAATCACGATGCCGGTGACGTCGTTAGGATTGCGCGAGGCGGTGAGCTTCGTGCCGTTGAGGGTGATGTTGGCGTTGGCGGCGGGCTTCACCGAGACGCTGTAGGCGAGCTGCAGCACGGTGGTGGCGTTGGCATCGACCTCGGCGCCTTCAGCGATGGACTGCGAGCGGAGGCTGACGGTGACGGGGGGCTGCGGTGTGGGTTCGGGTTCGTCGGAATCGCCGCCACAGGCGCAAAGGGTGAAAAGGAGAAGCCCCACCCCGACCCTCCCCAGTAGGGAGGGAGAGAAGACCCACCCCCAACCCCTCCCTGTGAGGGAGGGGAGTGAATGGCCTTTGTGGCGAGAAGAGCCGATGAGGTTTCGTTTCAGGATTGAAAGGATGTTGTTGATATTCATAATTTCAATTATCAGTTGTCAGTTGTCGATTTCTGCAGGTGTTGCTGCATTTTCTGCAGGCGTAGTGCCACGATGGAGGAATAGCGCTCGCGCAGGTCGGCGGGCACGGCTTGCGCTACCTGTTGCAGGCGTTCGGCATAGGCGAGGAAGGCCTTGCGCGAGTGGCCGATGGCCGTCTTGCGCTCGGCAGGTGCTTCGCTGATGAGGCGCAGGTAGGCAGTGTCGATGCTGTCGAGAAGCTGAGCCCCACCCCGACCCTCCCCAGTAGGGAGGGAGAGAGCCCCACCCCGACCCTCCCCAGTAGGGAGGGAGAGAGCCCCACCCCGGCCCTCCCCAGTAGGGAGGGAGAGAGCCCCACCCCGACCCTCCCCAGTAGGGAGGGAGGTGGCTTCGCGCTGTTGAGACGGGGAAAAGAGTTCGGTGAGGATGGAGCGGATGTCGAGCAGGCTTGGCTGGGTTTTCAGTCTGGTTTGTTGTTCCTGCAACGCCCACTTGCTGTAGATTTTCTGTGCCTTCTCAGCCGCGCGATAGAGTTCCGGATAGTGGCGCAGGACATGATCGACCGATGTGCTGACGAGGGTGTCGTCAGGCGTAGCGACGATGGTGTCAACCTGGAAGTGGTCGGCATCGGCAATCAGTTCGGCTGCCGACTTTGCTTCTTTGGACTTGCCGCCGCCGCAGGAGGTGAGGAGAAGGAGGAGGAGAAGGGACCCCACCCCGACCCTCCCCGAAGGGGAGGGGGAAAGCCCCACCCCGACCCTCCCCAGTAGGGAGGGGGAAAGGCGCACTCCGATTCTTCCAAGTAGGGAGGGGGAAAGGCGCACTCCGATTCTTCCAAGTAAGGAAGGGAATTTAGAGGATGAGAGTTTGGAGAATAACTTGGTCATGATGACAGAGAGAAAGAAAAGAGGCGCAACGCACGATGGGGTTGCGCCTCTCTTTGGTGTGACATTTCTTTTCTGTTACTCCACCGTGATCTTCGTAGCACGGCAGCCTTCGCCTTGCATAATCCAGCAGTAGCCCCAATCGGTGAGCGTGGTGAGCTGCTCTACCAGTGTGGCCGTTGCCTTTATCTCGATGCAGCCGTTATGCTCAGCCAGGTTGTAGATGCCGGCATTCACGTTATTGCCGTTGTTGAGGCCTGTGGCTACACCGATTTCTTCCTGGCCGCCCCAGTGGCCGTCGAAGAACTGCACCTGCCACCAGTCGTTGTAGGCATCCAGATAGACGCGGATGGTCATGCCAGCCTTCAGTCCGGCTTCGACGAACATCTGCGGGTTGGCAGCTCCGGCCGTTCCGTCGCCTACCTGCCAGTTGATGCCCCAGTTGTTGAAGTCGAGTTCTCCGCTCCAGAGCACCTGCTCTGCGCTGGGAATGGTGATCTTCGTGAGCGTGTAGTTGTCGCCGGTGAGCACGAGGCCGTTGTAGGCGAGGAGGTCGTCGAGCACCTCCTGGGTGAAGACGACAGAGAGCACGCCCTCATCTTCGTCGAGGTCATACTGGCCGGGTATCGGCGGGTTGGGCAGATTGCCCCAGTTGTCGCCGTGGCGCAGCGAGATGCATCCCCAAGCGCCGGGGGTGTTCTTCTTGTAGTAGAAGTTTACCTTTGAGCCCGGAGCGATGGTCGTCCAGTCGAAGCCACCCCATGCGAGGTCCTGATTGCCATTCCATCCTGAGCATACGAACTCGCCGGCCCAGATGGTTGTCTCGGCGGCATCGGTATGCATCATGAGCACCTGCGTGGCTGTGATGAGGCTGTTCTGCGTGAGTTCCATCTTACCGTCGGTCATGCCTTCGGGCACGGTGAAGGTAAGGGTGTTGCCGCTGATGGTGTAGTCGCTGAACTCGCCCACGCCAGGCAGCGTGACCTTGGTGATGCGGTCGAAGTTCTCACCCGTGAGCACCACCTGGTCGCCCACCTTCAGGTCCTTGTCCTTCGAAATGCCGGTGATGGCGATGGTAGGCACGGTGAACTCGTCGGTGGTGAGTGCGGCACCGGAGTAGAGCACGAGCGTGATGGCGCCCGGCTTGGTCTCGGCAGGCACGGTGGTGGTGATGGTCTTGCGGTCGGCAGAGACGGTGAAGTCGCTGGTGCTGCCGCCCGGGAACATCACGGTTTCGACGGTGTGGAGGTTGCTGCCAGTGATGGTGATGGTCTGACCGAAGTCGGTGTTGACAGGCGAGAGGCTGGCGTAGGTGGCCGAGAGAATCTGCAGCGGTTCCTTCCACTCCAGTTCCCACTCAGCGCCGTCGTTCATGGTGATGACGCCCGACTCGGCAGCCAGAGGCACGCGCAGGCGGATCTCCTTGCGCGACACATAGGTGAACTCCTCGGCCGGCACGGGAGCGCCGGTGACACCACTGGTGAACACCACCTCGGCGATGTTGTAGACGTACTCACCGCGGATGGTAATCTCGTCGCCAGCCGACAGACCCGTAGTGGGTGAGACGGAGGTGACTTCGATGGGCTCCTCGAAGGTGAGCTTCGAGACCGAGGTGACGGTGTCGTTACCAGCCACGAGGCGAATCTGTCCGGGCACCGACTCATCGGGCACGTTGACGTAGATGTTCTCGGCGTCGGACGAGTTGAAGCCCGAACGCTCGACGATGGCATCGCCCGGGAAGATGACCTTCGTCACCTTGTTCATGTTCGTACCGGTGATGCGAATCTCATGGGTGCGGAGGATGGGCGACGGTCCGAAGCCCACGATGTTGACACCCGACTTGGAGTAGGGGTTGGTATCGAGGTTGTCCTCGCTGCACCCTGTCAGCGATAGCCCTACGAGGGCTACCACTAACAATGTGAATATATTCTTAACGTTTTTCATATCGCTTATACATTATTATTTATTAGGAACGACACGGATGTTATCGATCTTGATGATCGGGTTACACTCTACACCCTCGGGCAGCGCCGACTTGTCGTTGTAGCCACCACGGATGATGAAGATGTTGAAGCTACCGAAGTCGGCAACGCTGGTGAAGAACTTGCCGTCGAGCTTGTTGCCGTCGTAGTCCATCACGAAGTCGGCGAACGGGATAGTGACGGTGACCCACTTGCCAGCAGTGTCGTAGAGCTTGTCGTCTTCGTCCTTCCAAGGCATGTAGAGGGCGCGGTTGAGCTTACCCTGCTCGTGGAAGAAGGTGTTGTTGGTACCTGCGAGCGTGTTGCCGTAGATGTCCTTCACGCCGGCAGCGGTGTTGGAAATCTCGGTGACCGAGCCGAAGTAGATCTGCATCGGGGCTGCCGACCAAGGATTGTCGGCGGGGATGCACATCTCGAACTTCAGGTTCAGGTTGGCGAAGTCGGTGAAGTCGGCCAGGTCGCTAATGCGCGGATACTCGGCATAGTTCTCGGGATCGCCCCAGTTGCCTGCCCAGTACTCGAAGGAGAAGTTCTTGTCGTTCCAGCCACCGTCGGGACCCATCGTGGCTTCACCCATGATGAGGTAGTTGCCGGAGAGCGATGTGGCGTCGCTGGTGATGGTGCGGTTGTGCCAGCCGTGGTTGCCCAGCACGGGAGCGCCGTCCTTCCACGGCGTGTCGAAGTCGAAGAGCATGCCGCGGTTGTCCATGTACTGGAAGGCACCCTCAGTCTTACCGTAGATTGACTCTACGCTGACTTTCTCGTGAGGCACGCCGTCGGGCATGACGAACGTGATGCGGTTCTTCGTGATGCTGGTGATGGCCGAGCGCGGCAGCGTGTAGTCGCCGAAGTGCACGGTGAGCGGATATTCCTCATAGTCGAGGAAGTAGTCGCCGACGATGGTGACTTCCTCGCCGGGAGCTGCCCACTCGTTGGACATCGAAGCCACGGCAGGAGCGGGAATCGTTACGTGGAAGTCGTAGGTGACGGTGTCCTTGCTCTGGGTGACGAAGTAGATCTTATCGGTCACCAGTTCGGGAATCTCGTTCGGCACGGTGACGATGAGGGTATGGTCGGTCATATAGCTCGTGTTGAGCACGGCGGGCTGATCGTTGAAGAACAGCTCGGTGACGCTGCGCAGGTTCTCACCGACGATGCACACCGTGGAGCGCATGGAGGCAGCGGTGATGATGGAGTCCTTGGCGTCGACGCTGACGGGGCGGATGAAGTTGATGGTAGGCTTTCCACCCTGGATCTCGTAGGCATCGGGCTCATCCTTACACGACGTGACGGCCAGCGAGGCGCCGCAGATGAGCGCGAGGCAGAGTCCTTTGAATATATTGTTTGTTTTCATATCTTTGATAACGTTTGTTACTTTGTTATTTTTTGATACTCTGTTACTTTGCTTAGTAGCTGTAGGTGGCACGCACGTCCACGTGGTCGGGCTCTACGTCGCTACCGAGGTTCGGGTTCAGGGCCACGTCCTCAGTGGGATAAGGCAGCGTGAAGCTCTTGGCGGTGACGTTAGGCACGGGCGTATTCTCGTCGTACTGAATCTCGGAAGTGTCCCATGTGACGTAGCCAGACTCATACCAGGTCTTGTAGGCAGCGTTGCAGTTCCAGATGGCATTGCGGCGCTGGGCCTTCAGCTCGTTGATGCACGAGTTGACGTCGTAGTAAGCACGGCGCACGAAGTCGTACCAGCGGTCGCCCTCGCCTGCAAACTCCAGGCGGCGCTCCTTCCAGATGTCGTCGAAGGTGAGCGTAGTCTTGGGCACTGCCGAGACGACGGAACGTCCGCGCACAGCATTGAAGGCATCGAGAGCGGTGCGGCTCGTGGTCTTGCCCAGCAGCACTTCAGCCTCGGCGTGAACGAGGTAGACGTCGGAGAGGCGCAGGATGTGGGTAGCGAGGTTGTAAGCCATGCGGCCTGCCGGAACACCCATCTCTGCCTGGTGGTCGAAGTTGTCACCATAGGCGTGCTTCACGTTCTGCACGCCGCAGGGACCCTGGAACTCACCCGTGGCAGCGGGGTTGTAGGTCTTGTCGTAGTAGAAGCGCAGGATGTCGAGACCGGTCTTGCCGTTGCCGAGGTCCTTGTCGCGCCAGAAATATTCGTAGATGTCGCCGGCACCCATCATCGTGGCCTTGCGGCGCACGTCGGTGTCGATGCGCTTCGAGGGATTCTCGGTCACGTCGTAGCCGAAAGCGTCCTGGAGGTCGGCCGACGGGCCACCCCAGCCGCCCCAGCAGTCACCGTTCTCGTCGAAGCCCTCAGGCATGAGGTCGCTCTGCAGGGTGTTCTGCGAGGTCCACTGAGCACCGTTGGTCCAGCGCCATGCGATGAGGCTCTCGTCGCTGACGTTGTTCTTACCGCGGAAGATGTCCTCATAGTTAGCCATGAGCTGACGGCCGGAATTCTGGATGACGTCGAGCGAGGCGGCCGAAGCACGCTGCAGGTAGTCCTGATTGAGCTGACCGGTGACGCCGGCAGCCGTGAGCAGCACCTTGGCATAGAGACCCTCGGCGCAGTAGTAGTCGATGCGTCCGGTGGTGCTCTTCTCGCGAGGCAGCAGTTCCATGGCTTTCTCGAGTGTCATGAGAATGTACTCATAGACGTCGGCGCGCTGCACCTTGTGCAGGTCGTTGTAGTCGCCGGCAGCCAAGTTGACTGAGTTGTCGTGCACGATGGGCACATCGCCGAAGGTGCGCACGAGGTAGAAGTAGGCCATAGCCTTCCAGGCGAGACATTCGCCCATGCACTGGTTCTTCACAGCCTCCGAGCAGGAAGCACCCTTGATGGAGTTGTAGACGGTGTTGGAATGGCCAATCTCAGCCCAGAGCGAATAGGACATGTTGACCAGGTCCTGATCGGTGCCGTTGAGCGAGAAGTTCATATAGGGAGAGGATCCCCAATACATGTTACCCGACATCACCTCGCCAATCTTGATGAAGGCACGCTGGAAGTCGTACCAGGGCGAGTTGTACAGGTAGTTGACGCCGCGCACGCACGATGCGTCGTCAGTGTAGTAGTTTTCTGTGTTATAGTTGTCCTCGACGGGGCGATCCAGAAAATCATCACACGAGGTCATGCCCACAGCGAGGAGCATGGCGGCTGCTACATATTTCAGATTCTTGATATTCATATTCTTCTAAAGTCTTAAGTCATTTAACTTTCATCTTTATTCCTTCATCTTTTATCGAAGTTAGAACGAAACATTCACTCCGAACGTGAAGGAAGTCGGTGACGGATAGCGGCCGTTGTCGAGACCGAACACATTGTTCGAAGCCGTCGATGCGCCGATTTCAGGATCGTAGCCATCGTAGCCCGTGAGGGTCAGCAGGTTGGTGGCGTTGAAGGTCAGACGGAGGTTGGTGAGGCCCCACTTCTTGATGAGCTTTTGGTCGAAGGTGTAGCCCAGCGTGAGACTCTTCAGACGGATGTAGGAGCCATCCTCAATGTAGCGTGAGCTCCAGGCATCGTTGTCGTTCGGGTCGTTGATGGATGCGCGGGGCAGGTCGGCAACGCCCGTTGTGGCGACGTTGGTGATGTCGGAGGTCCAATAGTCGGTGTACTCGCCGTTGATGGGACGCAGGCGTGTGCGGTCGTTGATGGCAGTGAGCTGGTTGCTCCAGGGCGAGTTCATGTGGGTGAGCTTCATCTTCATGTAGTTACCCACCTTGTTGCCGTAGGAACCGTTGATGAAGATGGTCAGGTCGAAGTTCTTATAGGTGAAGGTGTTGTTCCAACCGAAGGTGAACTTAGGCAGCGGCGAGCCGATGTTGGTCTTATCCTGCTCGTTGATGACGCCGTCGCCGTTGACGTCCTTGTACTTCAGGTCGCCCACGAAGGTCGTGTTGGTGGGGTTGTATCTGGTCGGGTCGGTACTCCAGTGAGCCTTGCCATCGGCATCGTACTCGATGGGGTTGTTCTGCTGCAGCGTGTAGACGGGCGAGTTCAGAATGTCGTCGAAGTCCTGATAGACACCCACCACCTCGTAACCATAGAAGTTGTAGAGGCTCTCGCCTGGCACGGAACGGCTGACGACGTCAGTCCACTGGCCATAGCCGGGCAGAGCAGTAGAACCGGAGAGGCTCTTCAGCTTGTTCTTGTTGAACGAAATCTGGAAGTCGCTGTGCCACGAGAAGTTCTTCGTCTCAACAGGGATGGTGTTCAGGGCTACCTCGAAACCAGTGTTCTCGATGTCGCCATAGTTGCCGTAAGGAGCAGC
>Ga0256404_1007482_pt1 | contig 17239 bp, 14 predicted proteins | sample RumenRJG_01DNA_FD_185990 | JGI IMG/M metagenome (GOLD analysis project Ga0256404, IMG submission 185990) | Bovine rumen microbial communities from Lethbridge, Alberta, Canada - RJG_01 | ecosystem: Host-associated > Mammals > Digestive system > Stomach > Rumen | place: Canada: Alberta | collected...
TTCGTTAAGGATTGGGTTCCTGTAGCGGAATTCGCTTGCAACGTCCACGACTACCGGCATGCGGGCAAATGCTTCGAATGCGTAGCGGGCAACAACTCCGGCGTGGTAAGCGGTTCCACAGGCAGTTATAACTATGCGTTTTGCAGACTTCCAGAAGTCCTGGCCTTTTGTTACCTCGTCAAATTTTATGTCTACAGGTTTTCCGCCTTCCATAACAAGACGCGGCCTCATGGTGTCTGTAAGTGCCTTTGGCTGCTCGTAGATTTCTTTTAGCATAAAGTGGGAGTAGCCGCCCTTTTCTGCAGCGGAAACATCCCATTCAACATGTGAAGGCTCCTTTATTACGCGGTTACCGTCTTCGTCAAAGAGGTCAACGTGGTCCGAATACAAAACTGCAACCTGCTTCTGGTCAAGAAAGTAAACTTCGCGAGTGTGCTCAAGAACGGCAGGAATATCGCTTGCTATAAAGTTTTCACCCTTGCCAAGACCAACAATAAGAGGGCTGTCTTTGCGGGCAGCAATAATCCTGTCCGGGAAGTCTGAGCATACAACGCCAAGAGCATAGCTTCCCTCCAAGCGGTGCAGGGTTTCTAGGACTGCCGGGAAAATTTCCCCCGTCTGTTCATAGAAATAGTTTATAAGGTGAGCTATAACTTCGGTATCTGTCTGGCTGCGGAATACTACCCCCTGATTCTGGAGCCATGCCTTTAGCTTAGCGTAGTTTTCTACAATGCCGTTGTGGACAATGGCGATTGAACCGCTAACGTTTGTATGGGGATGGGCGTTTACGTCGCTTGGTTCACCGTGGGTTGCCCATCTTGTGTGGCCAATTCCAACAGAGCCTTTTACAAACTGCCCCATTTGTGCAATAAGCTCAGCCTCACGCTTGTCGCATTCACTGTCACTGTCTTTATCTGACTGGCGGACAAGCTGCTTGGTAACGTCTTCCACAAGCAGTCTGAGCGCACCCTTAACCTTGCGCACAACAATGTCCTGACCGTCAAAAACTGCAATTCCCGCGCTGTCGTAGCCACGGTATTCAAGCTTTTTAAGAGCATTGACAAGTATTGGCGCAGCTTCTTTTTCGCCAACGTATCCTACAATTCCACACATATATGTTCTCCCATATTTTGGAATACATGGAAATCAATTTTGGGCTCCACTCCCAGAAAAAATTGTCTGAAAATCCACGGTTGCGCGTACAAGGTATTGAGGTCGCTGTCGCGGCTTGAAGCTACGCTGCCCGTTTCCCCCGCGCAAAGCGTCTTTTCAGCCCACAACGCTACGCACTTGCTACCGTTGTGTTCCTTCCGTTGCGCCCATACACCGTAGCAAGGGCGTGCGGTGTACCCGAAGGGTGATTTCCAGCTGCTTTTCATAACAATGAATTTTGAAAATTGCTTTTCATGCTTGGAATATCTTACTATAAATTAGATAAGAGTTTCAAGAATATCGATTATGTCCATGTCGTATATGCCCGACTGCCGCCTCAACTCCGCAATGGCATCCTTTTTGCTAAGTATATTATGGTAGCTTCTCCTGTTAACAAGAGAAACGTAACTTTCCACCGCATGCAAAATCCTTGGCAGCTGGGGAATCTCCGAACCGCTAAGGCCTTCCGGGTAGCCAGAACCGTTTATGTTCTCGTGGTGCAACGATGCCGCCTCAGAAAAAATCCCATAGTATTTGCGGGGAATAAAGTCAAGGAATTCTGAATAGCGCATTACGTGGGTGCGCATAAGCTTTCGTTCCGCAGAAGAAAGAATCTCCGAAAAGAAAAGCTCCTGTGGCAAGTCCAAAAATCCCGAATCGTAGACCATGGAAGCGCAAAAGTAAACTGTAGAAAGCTTATTGTCCAAGCCAAGGGCAGTGCTTACCTTAAAGACCAGCTCGCTAACATTCTTTGAATTGTTCTGGCGGTCGGTGTGCCTGTCTATCTTTTCCCCAAGCTTCTCACACTTTGCGGCAAGTTCCTGCAGCTCCTCAAAATCAATAAGGTCGTTTTCCGGCATTTGGGGAGCCTCGCTCATGGCCGCAACCTGAACCTGGGTCTTTGCCATGTGAATGTCCTTAATCATATCCATTGTGGCCTTAAAGCGCTGCTTCTGAATTTTCTGCTCGCGGGAATTCACAAAAATCTGAACCATCATTACGGCAAAAATTACCGCAATAACAATCAAAATTACGGTAATGATTACGAATATGTAGTGCGAATCCGAAGTATTCTGGCCGTTCTGAATAGAAATGCTGTCGATTAATTCTTTTACGGTTTCCCTTATGTCTCTTGCAAGCTCGTCCTGACCGTCTTCATTCATAGCCCTATTTTAGCACGGAGCAAGCGATTTTACAATCTATCGATTTTACAATCTATCGATGTTACAATCTTTTATTCTGGACGGCAGCTGCTTCTTGGACAAACGTTTCTTTCCAAAACAAACATCTATTGTAGAACGGCTTTGCAGGGTTCCGCGGGTCCCTTTTGTAGAACAAGCAGCGCCAAGGAGGGCGCGTCATCTCTTTACTAAAAAACTGGTGAGTTTTCCAACGGAAAACTCATGGGTAAAAATTGCAAGGAGGCAATTTTTACCACACGCCCCTACAATCCGGCCTCATGCCATTGGAAAAGCCCCTTTGCCATGCAATAATTTTTTCCAACTTTTTCAAATTCATATTTTACACCTTCATCTGGTATTTAACCCAATCCTTTTTCTTGCCGATATATTGTAAGCAGGATATGGCACTATGCAAATGACCGTTGACTTGTTTGACAGCATCATCAATACTTCTCAGGACTGTGTTTTTTGGAAAGACAAAGAAAGGCGTTTTCTTGGTGTAAACCAGGCATTTTTGGACTACTACGGCTTTGAATCAGCGGATGTGCTAATCGGAAAAAACGACGAGGAGATGGGCTGGCATTCAGACCCGGAGCCTTACAAGCAGGATGAACTTAGGGTTCTTTCCGGCAAGAGCACTTACAAGGTGCTTGGCAAATGCGTAATCAAGGGCGAAGAAAGGGACATAATCGCCTCAAAACGCCCCCTCTACGACGATGACGAAATAGTTGGACTTGTCGGAAGCTTTGTAGACATAACGGATGTTATAAGAAGAAAAAACAAAAGCGACGGTTCCCAGGTTCTGTACAGCATAGACGACCTTAGAAAATACAGCTATTTTGACCACCTTGTTGACGAAATAAGCCTGGAAGAAATACTAGACCCCCTTACCGGAATCTTAAGCCGCTCATATTCCCTAAAATTTGTTGAATCGTTAATAGAAGAAAACACACCATTTTCCTTTACAATAATAGACCTGGACAACTTTAAGACCATAAACGACAGCTTTGGCCACAGCGCGGGAGACAAGGTGCTTGCAAGCGTTACCCGGGGTCTTGTTGAATGTACAAAAGGTTTTGCCCTTGCAGGAAGATTTGGCGGGGACGAACTTCTGCTTATAGACCTAAAAAACATCTCCAAAGAAGAAAAAACAGAATTCTTTGACAAGCTCTACGAAAATTCTGGGGCGCTAAGAAAAGAACTTTCCTTTGAAAACGGTTCCGCCTTTATAACAGGAACTTCCGGCTGTGCTTCATTCCCGTACGATGCAGACAATTTTTCTGACCTCTTTACCCTAATAGACAAAATGCTCTACCTTGGAAAGCACAAGGGACGCAACTGCTACAAGGTCTACGATGAAGAAAAGCACAAAGACATTAAGATTAAAAAAATGGCAAGCAGGGGCATATTCACCACCATGCACAAGCTAAAGCTTACCCTGGAAAAAGAAAGCAGTCTGGAAAGCAAGCTGCAAAAAGCCATGCCCCTTCTTTCAGAAGTGCTGCAGGTGAACGACTTGTATTATGTTGGTTCAAAGGGCAAAATGAAGGCCGTCCTGAACAAGAATTTTACAGCCGATGCTTCCGACCTAAAAAATGTGATGGAAGAAGACATATTCTCAGAAAGCAGCCTGGATTCAATAGAAAAGCATTCCCCAAAATTCCACAAGAGCCTAACCCAAAGCGGCTTTGAGTCAGTCCTTGTTTCAAAAGTCCGTAAAGACGACTTTGCAAAGGGCTATCTGGTCTGTGCAGTAAAAAGAAGCCTCAGAATCTGGCAGGAAAACGAAAGGGCAATCCTCTTCTACCTGGCAGACCTTCTGGTAAACGAAGACTTCTAAATTGAACCCATAAGTCTGCTCCAAGACTGTCATTCCGAACTGCTACGCCACATTCGCACGCACTTGCTACGAATGTGGATTCGGAATCTATGAAGCTAGATGCTGAAATAAATTCAGCATGACAAAAACTGAGTCTTGAAACTGGCTCCTAAGAATATATTTTTTTATTTAATTGTAAAATCCCAGATGTATGTTATACTTTAAAGCGCGAGGTGCTTATGAGTATATATGCTATTTTCATACTGTTTTTTGGCCTTTCTACCGGCATTGGAGTCCCCCTGCTTTCATCCTTCCAGGTAACGCAGATTAAAGGCTCAGACTATGCAGACTGGGTTTCTGGTCTTGGCGCAACGCTTGGACCTGCATTCCTAATCGTAGTCACAGTATCCCTGATTGCCCGCAAGGTAATGGCACCCCTTATCCAGTCAATCAAAAAAGCAGAAAGTCAGGAACTTACGGACCAAGAAAAGGAAGAGGCCAGCCTGGTTCTTAAAAGGCTAAAGATAGTCACAATCATATCCATTATAATAGGCTACCCCATCGGAAACGGAACCACAATCATCATCAAAACTTTGGCGGGAAAGGTTAACTACAACGTAACGGACATTGCCATAATCATGCTACTAATCCTCCTCTATGCAGTTATAGCCATAGACTATTGCGTAACATGCTTTACGGCTGTGGCCCACCACGAGCTTGAAAAACTTAGAATCCACACCACAGGCAGCATAAAGACAAGACCCTTCTCCTCAACTGTTTCCAGAATTCTTATAGGCATCATCCTTACCTGCTGCTGGCATTTGTTCTGCAGCGGCTACAGCGCAATCCGCCACGGTTGGACAATGAACGTTTTCTTTAAGAAGGTTCTCATCGCCTACCTTTACAGCTTTATTTTTACCGAACCGCTTTTCATCATGGTCCTTCACTCACTGCGCACCCGCTTTAGCGACACAATCAAGCAGATTTCTTCGCTTAGGGAAAAGGGAGACCTGGTATCCCGCCTTAACATAAGCACATTCGATGACTTTGGCGTAGTTATGACGGAGATGAACAAGCTCATGGACTTCCTTAAGCTTTCAATTGCTACGCTCAAAAGGGAAAACAACAAGGTTGATGTTGACGCGGGAGACCTTCTTGCGGTAACAGAAAATTCCTTCTCCGGAATCACGCAGATTGTTTCTACCTTCGACAGCATGAGCAAGCAGAATGCCCAGCAGGAGCACTTGCTGGAAGACGCCAAAACTAACATAGAAAAATTGAACGAAAAAGCCGCAAACGTAAACCAGATTATGGAAAACCAGGCTGAGTCAGAAAAGCAGAATGCCCAGGCCGTAGAAGAAATGGTTGCCAACCTTGCAGAAATTACAGACCTTATCAGAAAAGCCCAGGTTCTTTCCCAGGAACTTACCGCAGAATCCTTTACGGGCAGGACGGAAGTAGGAAAGAGCAAAGGCGTAATCAACGAGATTTCCGAAAAGTCAAAGAAGATGAGCGACGTTATTCAGGTTATAGACTCCATCGCAAACCAGACAAACCTTCTTGCCATGAATGCCGCAATAGAAGCATCCCACGCTGGAGAAGCAGGAAAGGGCTTTGCTGTTGTTGCAGGAGAAATCCGCAAGCTTTCGGAAGACACGCAAAAATCCGCAAGAGACATCAGCACAATCATAGAAGAAATTGTAGATGTTGTTGAAACTGGCGAAAAGAGCATGACGGACACCCAGAATGCATTCAGAAAAATCAGCGAAAAGATTGACGTCCAGTCCAATGCAGTTGATGAAATTTCCAAGTCCATCATACTCCAGGCAGACAAGGCAAACAACGTTCTTGCCAACACAAGCCAGATTACAAACAAAATTTCCGAAGTAAACGAACTGATTAAGATTCAGGCAAACTATACACAGGAAATTAACAACGGTATTGAAGACATTGTAAACCTTGCCACTGTCCTAAACGGAACCATGAAGGAGTCAGACATAGTTATCAAGGAATTCCAGAAGTCGTTCATGACGGTAAAAGACAAGGCAGAGCAGAACAAAGATTCCGTAATGCGCATTACAAACGAACTTAACAAGTTTGAAATTTAAACAAAAAAAACACCGCCTCAGAAAGATGAATTCTGAAGCGGTGCCTATGCTAAGCGCAAAAGAAAGATTGGCTACTCAAAGCGCCTGTCTTCTATGCGCTTGGTCTTCTTTTCGCTGCGGGGAAGTTCTCCAACGCCAACAATCTTAACTTCCGGAGTAACGTTGTACTTCTGCTTAAAGTTGTAGGTCATGGTAAGGGCTGCCTCTGTGCGGTCAGTGCCACCTTCTACCTCTACGATAACGGTCATCTTGTCCTTTCCGTCCACGTGCTCAATAACTGCGCGGTATTCGCTAGAAGTTCCAGGAACGCTTCTTATTACGTCTTCAATGGTGCTTGGGAAGATGATGTTTCCCTTAACCTTTACCATGTCGTCGCTGCGTCCCATGATTGGTGTTATGCGGGGATATTTGCAGCCGCACTTGCATTGGCCAGGAATAAAGGCTGCAAGGTCGTGTGTGCGGAAGCGGAAGAGAGGAGCTCCTTCTTTTACAAGCGTTGTCAAAGTAATTTCGCCAATTTCTCCCTCTGGAACAGGATTTCCTGTTACAGGGTCAAGAATTTCTATGTAGACGTAATCATCAAAGATATGGATTCCTTCTTCACCGGGGCAGTTAATTCCAATGCCAGGTCCGTAACATTCCGTAAGGCCGTAGATGTCAAAGAGTTCTATGCCAAGAATGTTCTTGATGCGGCCACGCATTTTTTCTCCCCAGCGCTCAGAACCGATTATGCCCTTTTTAAGGAATATTTTGTCCTTGAGCCCGCGGGATTCAACCTGCTCTGCCAAAAGCAAAGCGTAGGAAGATGTTGCGCAGATTACAGAAGCCTTAAGGTCCTGCATCATCTTAAGCTGCTTTTCCGTATTGCCGGGGCCCATTGGAATTGCCATGGCACCAAGCCTTTCGCAGCCAGCCTGAAAACCAATTCCGGCTGTCCAAAGTCCGTAGCCTGGTGTTATCTGAATGCGGTCTTTGTTTGTAATTCCAGCCATTTCGTAGCAGCGGGCAAACATGATGGCCCAGTCTTCAACGTCTTTCTTTGTATAGGGGATGATTACAGGAGAACCTGTTGTTCCGCTTGATGAATGGATGCGGACAATTTCCTCTTCCGGAACTGCGGCAAGTCCAAGAGGATATGCGTCGCGAAGGTCCTGCTTGGAGCAGAAGGGTACGAGCTTTTCAAAGTCTTCCTGTGTCTTAATGTCGTCTGGATTTACGTTCTTAAAACGCTCTGTGTAAAAGGGATTTCCGCAGGCCTTAACACGGCGAACCTGCGCACGAATCTGTTCAAGTTGTTTTTCTGTAAGTTTCATCTCAATTCTCCCGACTAAAAGCAAAGTTACTATTTATAGTAACATACAAAAAACTTATTGTCAAGTGTATACTTTTTCAAATACTTTCTTATGTAGAAAAAACGGAAATCGTGTTTGGTGTGCAGCGGAAGGCAAATCTGGCTGAAAACCCGCATTGGAGCGGAACGAGCGCAGCGAGTTTAATTTCCTATTCCGCGACACCGCGGGTTTCTCAGACAGATTTGACTGGGAGCGGAACACCAAACATGATTTCCACTTTTTTTGAAAATTCGCTTGACAAGATTAAAAATAGATGTTACTGTCTGTAGTAACAAAGTTACTGTAAACAGAAACAAATAAAAGGAGACCATTATGGAAAAAAGAGTCATTAAGACAGAAGAAAAAAAAGGACTTTCTCTTAGCGAGCTTCTTCTTACAGCGGTATTGCTTGCCGCAGGTGCAGTCCTCAAATTCTTTGTAGGAACCTTCATCAACTTCTTTGGTATGAAGCCAAACTTCATCATTGCAATGTATTGTCTTATCATCGCACTTCTCCGTCCAAAAATCTGGTACAGCATCATTGTTGGTCTTTTAGCTGGTGCAATCTGCCAGTTCTTCCCGGGAACAGCAGGACTCAACTTTGCATCAGAATTTGCAGGAGCACTTTGCATGGGACTTCTTATCATGATCCCAGCAAAGAACCGCGCAATGGAAATTGGACATGCCGCAGTAAGCACATTCATAAGCACTGTTGTTTCCGGCGGCTTGTTCACAGTGCTCTTGTTTGTATTCATCAAGTCTGACCCAAGCGCAATGGCTGCATACGTGCCAATCGTTTTTGGAACCGCAACCCTGAACGCAATCATCGTGGCACTCTTGTACGCACCTTTGCTCAAGGCAATCAAAAAGCCATTTGCCTGCGAAAAATAAAAATATCTTCTATATAAAAGTACTAAAAAATGCCGAACTTGCTTACCAAAAGGCGGGTTCAGCATACCACGTGGAGCTACAATGATTGAGATACAGGAACTTACTTTTAAGTATGCAGAAGCTAAAAAGAATGCCCTGGAGAATGTAACGCTGAACATTCAAAAGGGTGATTTTGTAGGAATCATCGGTGAATCCGGTGCGGGAAAAACCACCTTGTGCAGCTGCCTTAACGCCCTTATCCCCCATCACTATACAGGTGATTTTTACGGTTCTGTAAAAGTTGAAGGGCAGGACACTTTTGACGTAAAGCCAGACAAACTTGCCCTAAAAGTTGGTTCCGTATTTCAGGACATAGAAAGCCAGATAGTCAGCTATTTTGTTGAAGATGAAATTCTATTTGGGCTTGAAAACTTCGGGGTTCCGGCAAATCAGATTGAAGAAAGGATAACAGAAGCCCTCGAAGCCTTGGGAATTAGCGAATTGCGCCACCGCGAAATTTCAACACTGAGCGGCGGCCAGAAACAGAAGGTCGTCTTTGCTTCCATTATTGCCCTAAAGCCGGATTACCTTATTCTGGATGAACCAACCGGCGAACTTGACCCCGCATCATCACTACAGATTTTTAAGCTCCTAAAAAAGCTGAACGAAGAAAGGGGAATTACAGTTATTGTTGCAGAGCAAAAAATAATGCTGCTTTGCGAATTTGTAAAAAAGCTGATTGTCCTGGAAAAGGGCACGGTCGTCCATTACGGAGAAATAAGAAGCACCCTGACCCACCAGAGGGAAATGGAAGAAGCCGGAATTAACTGTCCCCGCGTTTTAACCCTTACCGGAAAAATGATGGAAGAAGGCCTAACCCCTTCCGGAATGAAAACAGAAGAGCGCATCTGCCTTAACACCCAGGAAGCGGCAGATTTTATAAAAAGAATGATGGGCAATAATTGCCATGTAAAAACGGATGATGACAGTCTTAAGCCATCACAAGAGCCAGTCACAGAACCTTCAGAACAGCCTGTCCTGGAATTTAAGAACGTCTGTTTTTCTTACAACGAAACGGCAAACGTTCACGACCTTAACGTAAAAATACAAAAGGGCGACTTTACCGCAATCACAGGTTCAAACGGAGCAGGAAAATCAACCTTCTCCAAACTGTGCAACGGACTTTTGCAGCCAAGCGCAGGAGACGTTTTTGTTCTTGGACAAAACACCAAGCGCAACAAAGTAAGTTCACTTGCCAAGCACATAGGCTTTTTGTTCCAGAACCCAGACCGCCAGATTTGCTGCAGCACCGTGGAAGAAGAAATTGCCTTTAGCCTAAAAAACAATGGCCTTTCAAAAGAAGAGATACAGCGCAAGGTGGAAGCAACAATCAAGGAATTTGGATTTGACGCCAAGACCGAACCGTTCAACATGAGCCGTGGACAGAGGCAGAGACTTTGCCTTGCATGCCTTATAGCGCTCAACCCGGAAATTCTTATCCTTGATGAACCCACGACCGGCCTTGACTACCGCGAGTGTATGGAAATGATGAACCGCATCCGCGAACTAAACGAAAACGGAACTACAGTCATCATGGTTTGCCACGACATGGAAGTTGTTCTTGACTTTGCAAAATCCGTAATTGTAATGAACAGGGGCGAAATTCTTGCCCAAGGAGCAACAAGGGAAATTCTTTCCAACAAGGAACTGCTTGCAAAGGCACGTCTATTGCAGCCACAGATTGCGGCAACCTGTTCACTTTTGGGCGAAGAATTCAAGGGGCTTTTCTCCGTAGAAGAATTAATCAGCAAACTAAAGTTGGCAAAAAAGGGAGCATAGAATATGAAAGGATTTTTGGACTACTTACAGGGCGATTCTGTTCTTCATAAGATGCACCCGCTTACAAAAATATTTGTTGCGGCACTGCTTTGCGCTTCGGCATTTGTTTCTTCCAATTTTTTCTATTTGCTTGGAATAATTATTTTTGACGTTCTGCTTGGGGCTGTTGGCGAAGGAAAATCACATTCGGGGCTTTTTAAAAGGACGCTTGGAATTTTTAAGGGCTTGTTCAAGATGTCGCTTTTCCTTTTTCTGCTGCAGGTTCTTGTTATCAGAAAGGGCGAAGTTGTAATTCCGCTTGGACAAAGGTTTGGAATAACTGATGTTGGAATAAGGAACGGACTCCTTCTGGTGATGAGGCTTACAGGAGCAACCCTTCCGCTTTCTGTTTTGATTTCCGTAATCAACTTGAATGACCTTTCCAACACAATGGTAAAGGAACTTCGTATTCCTTACAAATATGCATTTACACTTACTTCCGCAATACGATTCATTCCGGTTTTTTCTTCGGAGATGTCTGGAATCATAGAAAGCCAAAAAGCGCGTGGTGTTGACTTTGACGTAAAGAATCCATTCAAAAAGCTGGGAATGATTTTGCCGCTCTGCTTTCCACTTCTGATGGGGGCTGTAAGAAAAATTGAATTTACCGCAACAGCCGCTGAGCTACGCGGATTCTACTTTAGGACAAGGGCAAGCTGCACCAGAATCTACAAGCGCCACTTTAGGGATTTTGCCTTTACCCTGATTGGACTTGCAATTCTTGCCGGTGCAATTGTAATGACAGTGCTTTTTTAGCCAAGCTTCATTCCGCTTATGGTTACAAAGGCAACCTTATTGCCAAATTCATCTTTTACGTCTATCTGGTAAAGGCAGGTTGAGCGGCCGTCTTTTATAAGATGAGATTCGGAAAGAAGCTTTTTGCCCTTTGCCATGCCAATAAAATTTATCTGGCTTGTAACGGAAACAGTCTGCACCTGGTTAAAATTGGAAGCAACGGCAAAGGTGTAGTCTGCAAGGGTAAATGTTGCACCGCCCATAACACCGCCGTATGCGTTCTGGTGGTTGCGGGTAATTTCCATTGAGCAGCGGGCATAATGGTCTCCAACTTCGTCAATTACAATTCCGCTTGCCTTGGTAGCGTAAAAGTCTTCTCCAAAAAATTTCCTGGCTTTTTCCAGGTCGGAAAGCTGGTCGCTCATAAAAATCTCCTAGCCAATATAATAAACCAGTTCGGAAACTTCAGTTTCAGAACTGGTTACTCTGAAATGCGATGTTTAAAATCGCGCTATTTTAGCGATTTTAAACTCGCAACCTGTGAGGGAACATAGTTTCCGAACAGGTCCAATCTATGGCCTTTACGTTCAGTTCGTAGAATTCCGGCTTTACCAAAAGTTTTAGCGCGGATTTTAGTTGTTCTTTGGAAATAAGACCGCTCTTGCTTGCGGCACCAAGAAGCACCATGTTTACGACCTTGCTGCTTCCAAGTTCATGGCAGGCAGAATCGGTATCTACGGCGATTACCTTACCAGCTGTTTTTTCAAGATAAGAAATCATTTCTTCTTCCGAAAAAACTTTTCCGCTAAGGCTTGCTGTTACCGGCTGCACAACCTTTTTGTTTACGATTACAGAACCGCCCTGCTTTAGAAAAGCGATGTTGCGCACGGCCTCCGCTGCTTCAAAAGCAATCAGCACATCTGCCTGTCCCTGCGGTACAAGCGGTGAATATGCGTCTTCTCCAATGCGGATGTGGCTTACGACAGAACCGCCTCTCTGAGCCATACCGATTGTTTCGGCAGAAAGAACCCTCTCTCCGTTAGAAATAGCCGCCTGAGAAAGTACCTTGGCAGCAAGAACGGTACCCTGTCCGCCAACTCCGCAAATAATTATATTTTTTGCCATAAAAATCTCCATCTAAGGAGGGGGAAGTCTCCCCCTGCGCGCCCACTTCGTTGGTCGCTACCCTCTCTGCGGGCTCAAACGCCGCCCGCAACGCCTGCTTTAATTTATTGCTCCGACAGGGCAAACCTGTGAGCACAATCCGCATCCGGTGCAAAGCGACTTGTCTATGCAAACAAGCTGCTTTCCTTTAGCATTGCATTCAGAACTTACGCTAAGGGCTGGACAACCAAGTTCATTTATGCACTTGCGGCAGCCAATACATTTGTTTGAGTCAACGCTAAGGGCATGGGGCTTTTCCCAACCGACCTTCTGGGCAATTGCTATGCAGGGTGCCTTAAAGATTATTGCGCTTACCCCACGGGATTCGCTTGCCTTTTGAACTGCTTCTACGGCTGACTTTTGGTCAAAGGGGTTTACGGTGATTACAGGCGAAACTCCAACCGCATTCAAAATCTTTTCTATGCTGATTTTTTCTACTATTTCGCCCATCATGGTAAGGCCTGTTCCGGGGTGGGGCTGGTGGCCAGTCATTGCCGTGGTTGAATTGTCCAGTATGCAGATTGTCTGGTGGCTCTGATTGTAAACCGCATTGACAACGCCGGTGATTCCGCTTGCAAAGAAAGTTGAGTCGCCTATAAAGCTAAAGCAGAAGCGGTCAGGCTCGTTGTGGTAGAAGCCTTGTGCCATTGTTATGTCTGCTCCCATGCACAGGCAGGTGTCCGTCATGTCCAGAGGCATTGCGTTGCCCAAGGTGTAACAGCCTATGTCTCCGCAGTAAACGGTTTTCTTGCCCTTCATTGCCTGTTTTACGGCGTAAAAAGCAGCCCGGTGGGGGCAGCCTGCACAGAGTACCGGCGGGCGGACTGGCAGTTCGGGGGAAGGAGGTGCTGAATCAAGTTCAGCATGACATGGGGCGTTAGCATGACATGGGGCGTCAGCATGTAATAGAGAACCGTCATCCTGAACTTGTTTCAGGATCTCTTCCTCAAGAATCTTCTTTATAATCTCTACGCTAAGCTCTCCGGCTTCTGGAACAGTGCCATCGAACTTTCCGCGGATTTGGCAATTTACTTTTTCTGCACCAGTGATTGTTACAAGGTTTTCTTCTATAACAGGGTCAAGCTCTTCAAAGACAAGGACCTGCTCATGGGCTTTAAGGAATTGAAGGGCAAGATCTTTTGGGAAGGGATAGGGGGTTCCTATCTTAAGCACAGGCATGTCTTTTATGCCGAGTATGCAAAGAGCTTCCATTAGGTAGCAGTATGATATTCCTCCTGCGGCAAGTGCAAAGGGGGCGTTGCGGGGGCTTCCCCCGCTAGAAGGGGTAGGACGCAACGAAGTGCGGCCGAGGGGAAGGCTTTCCCCACCTTGGGAAATTTTAAAATTATTGGATATAAAATTCCATTTGCTTTTTGAAAACTCTGCTGGCAGTGTTTTTTGATTGCGTTCAAAAATACGCTTGTGGTTAAGATAGGATGCGCGGGGAAAAATAACCCAACGCTTGGTATCTTTTTCAAACTGGCCGGGCTTTCGGCATGGCTCAAGTTCCGGGAATTCCATGCTTTCGTAGGCGTGGTCAACTCTTGTGGTGGGCCGGAGCAGAACTGGCGTGCAATATTTTTCGGAAAGCTCAAAGGCTTCCTGCACCATCTCGTATGCTTCCAGAGGTGTGGAAGGGTCAAAGCAGGGCAGTTTGGAATACTGGGCAAAGTTGCGTGTGTCCTGCTCTGTCTGGCTTGAAATTGGGCCCGGGTCGTCTGCGCTTACGATTACCATTCCGCCTTTTACGCCAACGTAGCTAAGGCACATGACGGGATCGCTTGCAACGTTAAGGCCTACCTGCTTCATTGTGATTAGGGTGCGGCTGCCTGCATAGCTTGCTCCTGCGGCTACTTCTGCGGCGGCTTTTTCATTTACCGACCATTCAACGTAGGTTCCGGTCTTGCTCTTATACTTGGAAATAAATTCAATAATTTCGCTGGACGGTGTGCCAGGGTAACCGGCTACCAGATTCACTCCAGCTTTAAGGGCTCCAAGCGCTATGGCCTGGTTTCCCATAATCATTTGTTTTGCCATGGAGCTAGTATAACCAAAATGTGTGTTTCTATCAATAATAGCGGGCTACACACGGAAATCAATTTTGTGTTCCGCTCCCAGTCAAAGTCGGCTGAAAAACTGCGGTGTCGCGGAATAGAAATTAAACTCACTGCGTTCGTTCCGCTCCGTACCCGCAACGAAGTTTCAAGCTATGCGGATTTTCAGCCCACAACGCTACGCGCTTGCTACAGTTGTGTGACTTCCGCTGCACGCATACACCGTAGCAAGTCCGTGCGGTGCACCCGAAGGGGATTTTCTGCGTTGCTTTACACAAGAAAATATCGTGAAAACTGCTCTATGTGCAGCTTACATCGAGAAGTTGCCAGCAAACGCCCTGTTATTCTATTTTGGAGAAGAAGGAGCTGGTTAGGGAATCCAGGTCTTTTAATACGGAAGAGCTTTCTGGCAAGGCAAAGAGTTCTCCCTGACCGGAAGCCGGGTTTTGCATGACCATAATTTTCCGCTCAACAAGATAGTCGCAGAGTAAATTCTGAATTCCGGCAGAGAATCTTTTGCTCAAGTCCAAGATTTCGCTTTTTGGCAGGGGGACTATTTTTTTTGCTTCGCAAAGGAGTTCCAAAATCTGGCAAACCTGGCCCGAAAGCTTAAGGGATGATTCATTTGCAACCGTGGCGCTTTTTGCGGAAAAGAATTTTTGAGTGTGGACAAAAGTGTAAACTTGGAAAAGGGGTTCCTGGGTGTGCATCTTAAAAAAACTTTTGGCTATTCCCTTAAAGGCAAGCGCGGCCGGATACTTCTGGACAATTTCCTTGATGTTGTGGGGAATAAAAGAAACTGCCCTCATGTAATCTGCGCAGAATTCCGTTGTCTTGGCAACAATGTCGTCCCTGCCTGTAAAATGGTTGTACAAAGATGCCTTTTTTACGCCAAGGGAGTCCGCTATGTCTGAAAGGCTCGCAGCCCCAGCGGAATAGGTAAAAGAGGCATTGAGCATGGCCATTATTATTGATTCCTTAGAAAGTTTTTTTTCCATAAGACGCCTAACACTCGTTAGTTAAGTATACATGTTTTTTTGCGGATATGCAACTGCGGATATGCAACTGCGGATGTGCAACCGCAAGCTTTTTGTTGCAAACTGAAAAAAGATAATTTATAATTTTAAATATGAAAAGAAATTTTACAAGAAACATTCTTATTGTAGTCGCACTTGTTCTTTCCTTCGCCAGCACAGCATGTAAAAAAGCAGGAACGGCACAGGCAAACGACAGCTCTTTTGCACAAGAAAGCTACCAAGATCTTGTTGGCAAGTATCTTTTAGTTAGCGGAGGCTTGCAAAGTGCAGAGGCTGTAATTTCTCCGATTATTGACATAAACAAAAAAGAGTCTCCGAATATACCCGAAGATGCATGGCCACGCATAAAAGAAATAATGATAGACTTCTTTAAAAATAACATTGTAGAAATGTATGCGCCCATATACAAAAAGCACATTTCGGAAAACGAGCTTAAGGAAATTATAAAATTCTATGAGTCTCCGTCAGGGAAAAAACTTGCAGAGAAAAATCCTGCCATATTAACAGAAGCAATGGCAGCTTCAGAAGATTTGGGGCAAAAATTAGATAAAGAAATTTCCAGGGTATTGGCTTCTGAAGGCTACCTCAAAAACTAAGGCATATAAAGCATCGACTTAGCCATCCGCCAAACCAACCCTACGCCCGATTGGAAGGGGTGCCGCAGGCAAGACCGCCGCAAGGCGGGCCGGAGCGATAGCGTAGCCCTGGAAAGCGGGTGGCGCAAAGGCCTATCCGGTCGAATTAGCCAAACAACAGCATGGTAGAACAATTGAGGCTACGTCCAGAAGAACAGCAGCAAAAAAAGACTGCCCCCCAAACCGTAACCTTTACAAAACAAAACCGTTTATATAATATAGAAAATAACCGCAAATTTAAGGGCCATCCAAGCCCCCGAAATGGAGAATACAAAAATGAAGCATTCTATTTTTTTAGCGGCAGCTGCATGCACCCTGGCCGCAACATTTATTTCCTGCGCAAGCTCAAAGGGAATAACCGCTGACGCTTACGACACAGAAGAAGAGCAGGTAACACAAATTGCCGTAACCCCGTCTCAGAAAAAGCTGGACGGCGACCACTACAGCCCGGAAAAACTTAGCGGAGGCAACCGCTCCTTTGGACAAAAGCTCTTTAACCTTAACAAATACGTAAAAATCGACAACTTTACCCTTTACGCAAAGCCAACCCTTGGTGGATTCGGTACACGCAAGGGAAGCCTTATCTACCGCGAAGGAACGGACATAGCAGGATTTGAATGCTATTACGATTCATGCGCATACGCAGTTCAGTTTGCACAGGCAGAACGCAACGCACTTATCAGCGCCTTTGAACGCTACAAAAAAGACTTTGACGAAAAAAAGCTTAAGCGCAAGGACAGCAAAAGCCGCCAGGCATACGGATTTGTTGGTGGCTACGAAGACTTTGGCAACATAGAAGCTTCCATGATGTATTACTGCAAGCCCAAGGTTTACTTTGGCTACAACTTTATTGACGGAAACCCGTATTTCTGCATCTACGTAAAGAAAGCAGAAAACCTTGCTGTTGACCAGAAGAAGGAAGGTGGATTCAAAGAAACGATTGACCAGTCTTACTACTTTACAAAAGCCCAGGCAACTGTTCTTACGGAATTCCTTTCGGACGAAAACATCAGCGCTCTTCAGGGCGAAACTACAGTGCCTGTTGAAATGCAGCAGAGCGATTCGTACTAAAACTTAGCAAAAGAGTGCACGCTTGCAAAAGCAATATATGCCGCTGCCGGTTTTGGTGGCGGTATTTTTTTGTCTTCTGGAGCCGCATTTATGGTTAAACTGTGTCCGCCACTCCGTGCCGGCCAGACCTTGGCATTTTATCCTTTCTAAAACAAGGAGCGGCATGGAGGCCGCGTCAGATGTTTGCATAATCGACAAGGCGAG